>Ga0316217_10000361_pt1 | contig 66252 bp, 56 predicted proteins | sample 1anoAmetaG_FD_203633 | JGI IMG/M metagenome (GOLD analysis project Ga0316217, IMG submission 203633) | Freshwater microbial communities from Trout Bog Lake, Wisconsin, USA - 1anoA | ecosystem: Environmental > Aquatic > Freshwater > Lake > Hypolimnion/Profundal zone | place: USA: Wisconsin... | reverse complement strand
GGCGGCCATTGCATCCCCCTGGATCCCCACTACCTGGAATGGAAGGCCCGGGAGTTCAATTTCAACACCCGGTTCATCGCCCTGGCCGGCGAGATCAACCGGCGCATGCCCGAGTTCGTCGTCGAGAAGACCATGCGGCTGCTCAGCGACCGGGGCAAGGGCCTCAAGGGCAGCCGGATCCTCGCCCTGGGCGTGGCCTACAAGAAGGACATCGACGATCCGCGGGAGAGCCCCGCGGCCGAAGTGATCCACATCCTGCTGGAACGCCATGCCACGGTGGTCTACCACGATCCCCACGTGGCCCGGTTCACCGAGGCCGGCCTGGACCTGACCGGCCTGCCCCTGACCGCGGAGGAGGTCCGGAAAGCCGACCTGGTGCTGCTGCTCACCGACCATACCGCTGTGGACTATGCCATGGTGGTGCGGGAGGCCGTGCAGATGCTGGATACCCGCAACGCCACCAAGCGGGTGGCCGGCGACAAACCGAACGTCGTTCTGCTCTAGGAGATTGCCATGGACAAGCCCGCTTTCGTGCACCCCACGGCGGTCGTCGATGCCGGCGCCGAACTGGGCAGCGGCACCAAGGTCTGGCATTTCTGCCACATCTACCCCCAGGCGGTGATCGGCCGGAACACCATCCTGGGCCAGAACGTGATGGTGGCCAACGGTGTCACCATCGGCGACTTCTGCAAGATCCAGAACAACGTCTCCCTGTATGAAGGCGTTATCCTCGAGGACTACGTGTTCTGCGGGCCGAGCATGGTGTTCACCAACGTGACGACCCCCCGGTGCCTGTTCCCGCGGTGCACCAGCGAGGACTACGCCACCACCCGGGTCAAGCGCGGGGCATCCATCGGCGCCAACGCCACCATCGTCTGCGGCGTCACCCTGCATGAGGGGGCGTTCGTGGCCGCCGGCGCCGTGGTGACCCGGGACGTGCCGCCGTACGCCGTCGTGGCCGGCGTCCCGGCCCGGGTCATCGGCCACATGTGCGAACGCGGCGAGCGATTGGCCTTCGACCCCCGGGGCGTGGCCACCACCAGTTATGGCCAGCGCTACCTGAAGGACGCCGACGGCCTGGTGCGCAAGGAGGAAGCGTGAATCCGGTCAAGCCCATCCCCATCCTCGACCTGGGGCCCCAGATCGAAGCCCACTGGGACGCGTTCAACGCGGCTTTCCAGCGGGTCCTGCGCGGCCAGCACTTCATCCTTGGCCCCGAGGAGCAGGCCTTCGAGCAGGAGGCCGCCTCCTATCTGGGCGCCAGGCACGCCATCGGGCTGAACTCCGGCACCGACGCCCTCTTCATCGCCCTGCGGGCCCTGGGCATCGGCCCGGGCGACGAAGTGATCACCACCCCCTTCACCTTCTTCGCCACCGCGGAGGCGATCAGCCACGTGGGGGCCACGCCGGTGTTCGTGGACGTGCAGGAGGACAGCTTCAACCTGGATCTGGACCTCGCCGAGCGTGCCATCACCCCCCGCACCAAGGCCATCATCCCGGTGCACCTGTTCGGCCGCCCCTGCGACCCGGACCGGTTGCGCGAGCTGTCCGCGGCCCACGGCCTGAAGATCGTGGAGGATTGCGCCCAGTCCTTCGGCGCGGACTGGCAGGGGCGCAAGCTCGGCACCTTCGGCGCGTTCGGCTGCTTCAGCTTCTTCCCCACCAAGAACCTGAGCGCCTTCGGCGACGGCGGGCTGATCACCACCGACGACGACGGCCTGGCGGCCGCGGCGCGGATGCTGCGGGCCCACGGCAGCCTCAGGAAATACCACAACGAGACCATCGGCTACAATTCGCGCCTTGACGAGCTCCAGGCGGCGATGTTGCGGGTCAAGCTGCCTATGATCGACAAGTGGAACACCCAGCGCCGGGCGGTGGCGGCCAGGTACCACGAGGTCCTCGGCCACCTGCCAGGCCTCGTGCTTCCCGCCATCGTGGACGGGCATGTCTTCCACCAGTTCACCATCCGCGTGAAGGGCGGCCGCAGGGACCAGGTCCAGGCCGCCATGGCCGAATCCGGCGTGCAGACCATGGTCTACTACCCGGTGCCGGTGCACCGTTTGAAGCTCTACCAGGAAAGCCATGCCGCCGTGGCGTGCCCCAGGGCCGAGCAGGCCGCCCTGGAGGTGCTGAGCCTGCCCATCTGGCCGGAGTTCACGGACTTTTCCACTGTTGCCGCGAGCCTGGATTCGATCTGATGCCAAAGGTCCCGAACGCTCCTGCCCACTGCGAAGTGAGAAGCCCATGAAAGTGGCTTTGCGCTGGTTTCTTGGGCTGTATATCATCCTGCTGGGCTCCGAGGAATTGTTCAGAGGCCCGGGTCTGGTCTATGCGAGCGCCATCTGCCTTCTCCTGGTGTTCGTCACAGGTCTGGCAGTACATTCCGTCAGGATCCGGTTCTCCTTCACCGGCGCGTGCATGATCCTCTTCGGGGTCGTGGCCCAACTGAGTATCTTCTGGAGTGTGGATCCGGACCGGACCATCTACTATGCCTCAGTTCTGGCCCAACTCCTGGCCACCACCTGGATTACCGCCACTTGCCTGGAAGACAATTCCTCGCTGGAACTGATCGCCTGGTGGCTGATGTTTTCACCGGTGGCCCCAGGTTTTTTCATGATCCGCGACTTCCTGACCGGGTCCCATACATCCACGGCCCTTGCGCAAAGAGGCCGGGATCTGGGTGAACGCATGAGCTTCGCTGGCGCGGATCCCAACCTCTCCGCCTTCCGATGCGCCGTTGGAACCCTGGCCGGGATCCACCTGGGTCTGAACTCCCGGAACATCTACCGCAAGCTGGTCGTTTTCCCCGTAGCAGCCTTCATCACCTTTTCCTCCCTTTTGACGGGTTCCCGGGGGGGGGTCCTGGCCTTGATAGGTGGGATGGCGGTCCTGCTTTTCAACAGCGCTCCGCGCCGAAAAGCGACTGTCCTGCTGGCCGTGGCAGGCTTCACGGTCCTGCTGGTCACCACCATCCCCCATCTCCCCAACGGGATCGCCTCCCGTTACATGGGCATTGAAACCGAAGTGACCAGTGGCGACATGGCAAGCCGAAAATTCATCTACAAGGAAGCCGTCCAGTCCTTCAACCAGGATCCCACCCTCGGAGTGGGGTATCTGGCCTTCGCTTCCGCCAGCCGACGGCGGGGTGGGTTGGGATTGGCGGCCCATAACGATCTCCTCCAGGTGCTCCTGGACCTTGGCTTAGTGGGCCTTGGAATATTCCTCATCATGTTGGGCGGAATCGCCTGGAACGCCTTCCTGGCGCCCGCCGCTTCCAGGGGGTTCATGCTCAGTCTGCTGACCTGCTACATTATTTCCGCCTTGTCGATCACGCTGATCTCGAGCAAATTCGCCTGGGCCGTATTCGGGGTCATTCTGGGTGTCGGCGGTTTCAAGCGTACTCTTGCCGAGCCCCGGACCGTGGAGTGGACCCCACCGCCGTTGGCGGGCGGGAATTCCGGTGAGTGAAACGAGCCTACTGGACAGAGCCAGGAGTTCCCTGCACAGGATCATGCAGAACAATACCATCCGCGGTGTCGCTCTGATCGGTTCCGGCACGGCGATCGGGCAGGTGATCACGGTGGCCGCCACGCCGATCGTCTCCCGCCTCTATGGCCCTCATGCGTATGGCGCCCTGGGCATCTTCAGTGGGATTCTGCTCATCGGTTCCATCCTTGTGTCTTTCCGCTATGAAGTGGCCATCCCCCTGCCCGAGGAGGACGAGGAGGCGAAGGACCTCGTCGTGCTGGGCATAGCCTTGACCATCATGTTCATGGGTCTGGCCTGCATCGGATTGTTAGCCTGGCGGCTGCTGACGAAGCCGGACAGCATCGCCCCTCCCTTCAGACCCATGGTCTGGACGATCCCCCTGGGAATGCTCGGCGTCGGCCTATACCAGACGCTGGGTTACTGGGCCATCCGGAAACGGCTCTACCGGGAGATTTCAGTGACCAAATTGAGCCAGAGCACTGCCGCTGTCGGCACTCAGATCGCCCTTTGCCGGGTGCCTCCCGATGGCCTTGGGCTCATGCTGGCCGCCATCGTCGGCCAGGCGTTCGGGCTCCGGCTTTTCCTCCGGGCTTTTCGAAAGACGAGCCCCCCCGGTCCCTTGCCCTCCTTCGCCAGGCTGGTCTCCGTCGGTAGGAAATATTGGAGCATTTCGGCGTTCGGCACTGCCACCGCGCTCGCCAATGCGGTCGGGGACTCCCTGCCCTCTTTCATTTTCGCCAAAGCGTTCGGATTGGAGGTCGCAGGTCTCTACCTCATGGCGTCCAGACTGTTCGCCCTGCCTTCCCAGATGGTGGGAGGAGCCGTGTCGCAGGTATTCATGGGCGAGGCCAGCCAGCGTCTCCGGGTGTCCCACCAGACCGTGCCGCGCTATTTCCAGACCGTGCACAACAAGCTTCGCTGGGTTGGTGCCGCGATTCTCGTGCTCGGCCTGCTCAGCCCGTTCTACCTGTCATTGATCCTGGGCGCTAAATGGCACGCGGCGGGGGCCGTCGCAGTCATCCTCGCCCCCATGGCAGCCGTGGATATCACCGTACGGCCACTGTACAACATCACGGTCATCGGCAACCGCCCGAGCTTGCAACTGTACACCGGCCTGTTGCCCATGGGCCTGTCCATCATCGGCCTGGGCGTGCCCATCCTGATGGGGTTTCCCAGCCAGACTGCCCTAATTTCATATTCCTTCTGCCGATGTCTCAGCTACGTGATCATCTACTACGTATATCGCGGCGTCGCCAGAAAGATAGGAAGGGGATCAGGGAGTTGGGCTGATCCCAGCCAAACGCCCGTGGGAACCCACGGCAGAATACAGGACGACCAGGCCGCGAAACGCCGATAATCACCGAGGGGAAATCAGGTCAAGCTCTGGTCTTACGCATCCAGGCGAGGATTGCGGGAGGCATGAATCGATTCGCAAGGTATTTCGACCGCCCTACGGCGTCTTCAAGGAATTTCGTCCAGCCCCTTGAACCGGAGGCAATCTCCACCGGCCTCAGATCCTGGAGTTCACCCTCCAGAAGGCCGATTCCCCAGCGGAGCCCCCAGGAAGCCGCGCTGTACCAAATCTGGTACTGCCCATCCGGTTCCTTGGTAAAAGTGCTGCGGTAGATCAGGCGGTTGTCCCATCCGAACATGCTGGGGGCAATCAGCGGGCCGGTCCGGGAGAGGGAGAAGGAAAATCCGTCAGCGCTGACCGCGTGGAACAGGCGGCACGTCATGGAATCGGCACCGATCGGATAGGCGGCGATCAGGGCCTCGAAACCGGAAGGAACCGCGATGACATCCACATGCCAGGGAACATGCCCGGGGATTTCCAGCGCGCAAGGGACCGGATCCCCCAAAGCCGTCGGGGAAAGCCCCTGCCGGTGGAGCAGCACACTCTCGGTCCGGCTCCCATGGGGGTTGCATCTCACATACCAGAGTCGCCAAGTGCCCCGGTCGACCACCACCGCCGGAGACACTCCCCATTCCCCGCGATAGATTTCCCGGGGCCCGGTCCAGTTCCGCCCATCTGCACTGGTAACCACCCAGAACCGCGTGTCCCCGGTATGCCGATGAGTGGACATGTAGAAGAGATGAAGCAGACCACCATCCAAGACAAGGTCGGTATCAGCATGATGCCAGTCGGGATCGGGCGGGCGTTCCTGCAAAGGGTCCGGCGCGCCGGAGAGAGCGCTCCAACGTTTCCCGTCAAGGCTAACCCGGATGACAGGGTTCTCCTCCTGGTCATCACCGAACGGATAGGGTGTGCAGGCCATCCAGTATGGAAAGCCCAGGAACCCGTCCGGAACGTGGATCACATCAGGGTGTACTGCCTGGATCCCGCCGGACGGCATTGGGATTTCCAGCGGCAGGGGTGCGTTGGGCATGGGACTCCGCATCAGAAGGTATCGACATCCGCGCCGAAAATTTGCCAAGCATCATGTTGGTGGATGTTCGCACCAAGCGTTTTTACCGTCAATTTGCGCACGATCAGCGGTGGGCCGGGCCGAAGGATGAATCCGCATTTCCGGAGAGCGAGGTTTGCCTGAGGCAGACTGGAAATGGCATGCATGGTCGCGCAGTGCGCTGCGCGGGACCGGCCGATGATGCCAGAAACAACGGCCTGCAGGGCCTCGGGTTCCTCCCCGAGCAGTTCACACAGCATGGCGGTCCCAGAGGGCGGAGACACCCGCCAGACCGCCAAGGCCGCGAGCGACTGGTTGGATCTGGCGCAAACCCATTCGTAGCTTGCCTGTGAGCCCGGATCGAAGCGCCAGTTCAGTCGAGCCAGATCACGCTCCACCCGGCAGAGTTTCCCGGGCTTGCGCCACTCCGCCAGCAGGACCTCGATTTCGGCATCGGCAGGGCGCTGGAAATCGATCCGCAAACCATGCGAGCCGCCGTTCGGAATGAATCCGGCCACCAGGTCGGAAAGCGGCCCCAGGAAGGCCGGGATGCGCCCAGTCTGCGAAGGATTCAGAATCCGTACCCATCGTGGAATCGGCCCGATGTTGGCCCAATCGGCCTTCAGCAGGACGGAAAGGCTGAACTCGTTGGGGAGACCGTAGAGCGCCTCTATCCCGCGGCCAGCAGCCACTTCCATCCCCTTTTCCGCCAAGTCCCTGAACATGCCCTGCCCGCGATAGTCGGGATGAGTCATCCCATCCAGGGCCTGGGCGCCCATGACGACGCTCATCCCCAGGCGCAGCCTCGTGGGCCAAAGCGCGCACTGCCCTACCAGCCGCCCATCGTGGTCCGCCACAAAAGTGGTCGGAGGACCGTCAGGGTTCCCGTAGAATTTCCACCGGTTGTGCTGTTCCTCCCTTCGCACGCCAAACACTGTGTGGAAGAGCTCGCACAGCGCCGGAATATCCTGTTCCGTCGCCTCGCGTATGCTCCACTTGCGGATGGACATTTCAACCTCCGGTCCAGCCTTGAACTGATTTGGCTAATGTCCGTATCTGTATTTCTTGATGATCCGGTCCCACAGCCACCTGCATGTGGGAGGGCGGATGTATACGAGCTCCTTCTCCTGCCGCAATTCAAGGTAATCCAGAATGGTCGAGGCCGGTTCACAGTATCCGTTCAGCGAGGCCAGATATTCCATCCTCCTGCGGAACAGGGGATCCACTCGGCCATTCGCATCCACGAAGCCGGAGGCAAAATGGGTGTACACGATGCAGGCACCGCCTTCGGACACCAGGTTCGCCAGGGCCTCCGGTCGGATGAGATCACAGAATTCTTGCACCGTCTGCCCATCCGAGGAACTGAACCATCGGTTTGAATAGGCTTGCTTCCGGGCGTCGATGTATGGCATCGAAGGGTTGAACGAAAGGGTGTTGATATTGCTGCATGAGTAATTTCTAATATATTTTATATATTTTTTACAAATATCCCCCCAAAAATAGGGGGAGCCCATTTCGCTTCCACCTGATCCGGGGTGCTTTTTATTAAATAATTTGGTGTATATATTGTACAAAATATCATATGGCCAATCAAACCGGTCTCCAAACCAATAAATATTATCTGGATTACTGGCATGGTTCGTATGGATGCTTGGATATTCCCCAAGCAGCTTATTGAACAATTCAAAACCTGCCATGATCTCATCACGGGTGTATTCGCCGTCCCCCACGTTATGTAATCCTATTTCGAATCCTTTGAGTTTAAGTTCTTTAATCCAGGCAAGATATGATGGGTCGGAAAGGGACTGCCCGGAGAACCTTCCTCGAGGCTCGTAAACCCAGACTGATTTGGTCGTGCGGAAGTTCAGTTCATGCAAGAAATCATAGACCGGCTTCACATTATCGATGGTCGAGTTGTCGGTGTCGTCAAATACGGTAAAGGCGAATCCTTTACTGTCTGGCCATTGCATCCCGGCTCCCTTCATTGCATTCCAGCTATGTTTTGCCGGCCGCCACAAGCAGGCCCCAACCTGCAGAAGCTCCTCAAAGGCACACAAGATCGGATTATTATTGTCAGCCAACCCTGGCCCTGCAAGGGCTAATCGCACCCATTCCTGCGACGTTTCCATGCCAGGCAGCGCCAACAGAGCGAACGCAGACTGAGGGTAGTGCCGGAGCGGTGGACCCGCTGCCACCTCAGGACCAGGGTCCGTGAAAATTCCCCAAAATGCCTCCTGGATGATTTTCTTTTTCCACTCAACAGGTATGATCATGGTGGCATCGAGGAACTTCAACGTTCATGTGGCAGGCAATGACCAGGACCTCAAGACTGGGGAAATATGACGACACCCAAGAGAATCCCATCTCTGGACGGCCTTAGGGCGATCTCCATCTCCATGGTCATCCTTGGCCATCTGGCTGGCACGAGGGGATTCCCGCTGGAATTTCAATTCTTCGGCTGGTATGCCAACCTGGGTGTCAGGGTATTTTTTGTAATTTCAGGCTATTTGATTACCAATCTCCTGATCCAGGAACACAGGAAAACCGGGAAAATCAGTTTAAAGGATTTTTACATTAGACGTGCAGTCAGGATTCTGCCAGCCGCCTATGCATATTTAACCCTTGTGGTCATATTTTGCCATGGGATCCCAAGACTGGAAATTCTTGGAGGTTATTTTTATTTCACAAATTATATCTATAACCATTGGCAGCTTGGCCATCTTTGGTCCCTTGCAAACGAAGAACAATTCTATTTTATTTGGCCCTTTCTTTGTGCGTTCTTTTTTGCCAGGACCAGGCTTTTGGCATTGGCCGGAATGGCCATCGGTCCACTGGCCCGGGTCGGCCTGCACCTCTTCGGGCTGAATGGGAATTGGTTTCCGATGACCTGCGATGCCTTGGCGACCGGCTGCCTTCTGGCGCTCATATGGGAGGGCCTCGATCAGCACCGGGGGATCCTCCTGTCGCCAAAGCTCATATCCTTGAGCATCGGACTCATTGTCATTTTGCCACTGCTTGCCCAAGGCCCCCACCTGCTTCGATCCATCTATGGAGCCGCGGGGCTGACCATTCTGCACCTGGGAATTGCCGCTGTGATATACGCGGCAGTGCGCTGCCCCCCCCGATGGCTCAACCATCCGGTGATCGCCTGGGTAGGGGTGCTGAGCTATAGCCTCTACCTCTGGCAGCAAGTGTTCCTTTTCCGTGAATCCACAACCTGGTGGACCGCCTTCCCGCAGAACCTCATCCTGGCTTTCGGCGCCGCTGCGGCCTCCTATTACCTGATCGAGCGGCCCGCCCTCCAACTTCGCAGCCGGTATGCGCGGGTGCGCAGTGAGGCAAGGCAACCTCCTGCACCCGAATCAGTTCAGCGGAACCTGAACTGAACTTCCTCGAAACACCGCTGGAGGTCCAAGCAGAACCTGGCGCCCGGAGATCGCTGCCACTGTCTGGGATGGACCAGGACAAGAATGGCTCTCCGGCTCAGGGAAATACCCTCGGCGGGGGAGGCGCTGCCCCAGAAGTCGGGGTTCGCGTCCGAGGTGCGGAAATCAAACCTGCCGTTCAGGACCGCATCGTAGGCTTCCAGCACGATCCCGGTTGCTTGGCGGATATTCTCATCCACCAGTTCCTGGTTCGGAATTCCCAGTTTCCTGTTGATCCAGTCGCCGTGAGCGGCGATGGTGAGGATCTTCCTGCCGACCTCGGATTCAAGTGCCCGGAAATTTCCCAGGAAACGCATCCGTATGGCATCCATGGACTTCAGGACCGCTTCCCTGGTCTTGAGGCCGTGCTCCTTGGCGTAGTCAGCAATTTCCTCATAGTGATAGCCAACTTCGCAGCCTGAATCGGCAATTTCTCGCATGAGTGGTATGTCCGCCGTGCACAACCGGAAATAATAGGAACTGCTAACCCCCAGATCCTGTTCGATGGCGAACATCCTGCCTGCGATCGATGCGTCCGTATCGATGTCGTGGCGGAGGAAGAATAGCCGTTCGTCACGGCCTCCAAGCGCTGAAACGGTATCCCGATGACAAATGAACTGGTAGCCCGCATCCTTGGCGGCCGAAAGGAAGGCGCGGTAATCGGCCCAACGCCCACTTGAGATGTAATCAGTGAAAATCCTGCTTCCGATCCCCTTCAGCCTGGATGTTCCCATCGCAATCGCCCCAGTTTGGCTCTTGAACGTGAATGATACACCGTAATCCTGTTTGCTTTGAGCCCTTGCTCGAATTCATCTTGTCCTCAGCGACCTCGCTGCCACCGCCACCCGTCTCGGCACATGTCCCCGATATCGTGTTCGGCCTGCCATCCCAGCAGCGCCTTGGCCCTGGCCGGGTCGGCATAACAGCAGGCGATGTCCCCCGGCCGCCGGTCCACCAAGACGTAGGGCAGGTGCCGGCCCACCTCCCGGGACATGGCTTCGACCATGTCCAGCACGGAATAGCCTTGTCCCGTACCCAGGTTGACGGGAACGGCGCCGTCCAACCCGGGCAGGGCTGCCAGCGCGGCCAGATGGCCTCTGGCCAGGTCCACCACATGGATGTAGTCGCGCACCCCGGTTCCGTCGGGGGTGGGGTAGTCGGAACCGAAGATGTTCAGCCGTTCCAACTGCCCGGAGGCCACCTGCAGCAGGTAGGGCATCAGGTTGTTGGGGATGCCCTCGGGGTCCTCGCCGATCAGCCCGGAAGGGTGGGCGCCCACCGGGTTGAAGTAGCGCAGCAGCGCCAGGTGCCAGCCGGGCTCGCTCGCCGCCAGATCCCGCAGCACATCCTCGATCATGATCTTGGTGCGGCCATAGGGGTTGGTGGCGGCCAGCGGGAAATCCTCGCGGATCGGGACGCTGCTGGGATCGCCATACACCGTGGCCGAACTGGAGAACACCAGGCTGCGGCAGCCGCGGGCCTGCATGACCTCCAGCAGCTGGATGGTGCCGGTCAGGTTGTTCTGGTAGTAGGCGAGAGGACGCTCGGTGGACTCCCGCACCGACTTCAGCCCCGCGAAATGGATGACGGCGCCGATGCCGTGCCGGGCGAAGACCCGCTCCAGCAGGTCCCGGTCCCGCACATCGCCCTCGAAGCAGGGGACGGCCCGGCCGGCGATGCGCTCGATCCGCTCCAGCACGTCGCGCTTGGAATTGCTGAAGTTGTCCAGGACCACCGGGGCGTGCCCGGCGGCCATGAGTTCCACCACGGTGTGGCTGCCGATGAAGCCGGCGCCCCCGGTGACGAGGATCGTCTGCGGCCCTGCGGTTGTCCTTGCGGTCATGGCGGTCGGCTCCCTGGTCATGATAGGGGAGTTTCCAGGAGTCGATGGCAGCTAGCGTCCAAGGGCGGTCCTGACGATGTACCTTATGTCGTTCCAGAGACTGTAATTATTAATATACTCGATATTGAGTTTGACCTTTTCGGGGAAGATCACCTCCCGGCTGTAGGCTTCGGGGTCGGCCTGGCTGGCCAGAAGCTCCTCTTCCCTCCGGAAGAAGAGGGTGGCCGGGCCGGTGATGCCGGCTTTGAGGCATAGGATCCTCCGGGCATCGCCCTCGAGCCGGTCGGCGAACCCCGGGACATCCGGGCGGGGCCCGACAAAACTCATCTGCCCGGCGAGCACGTTCAGCAGCTGCGGAAGCTCATCGATCTTCGCCCGGCGGAACCATCTGCCCAGGGGGGTGATCCTGGGGTCGTTGGCGGTGGTGGCGGTAGACTCCAGTCCCGGGGCCGGCTTCATGGTGCGGATCTTGATGATCTTGAATGGTTTGCCCCACTGCCCGATGCGCACCTGGAGATAAAATCCATTCATTCCGGTGGAAAGACTGGCGCCGGCCCAGGCCAGCACGATGACCCACCAGGTCAGGGCCAGGAGGAGGATGGCCAGCACCAGATCCAGCGCCCGCTTCAACGTCCTTTCAGAAAGGGTGAGTCCGGTTTTCACCATGAGCGACCTCCGGACGGGGACCAGCGGTCAGCGGGCATCCGGCCTGGTCGCGGCCTTCAGCACCTTCGAGATCCTTCGCGCGGATTCCTTGATGTCTTCCGGGGTGAGGGTGGGATGGATCAGGAACATCAGGCTGGTCTCGCCCAGTTCGCGGGAACCGGCCAAGGCCGCCGGCGGGCCGTAGCCCCTGGCGGTGAACGCCTTCTCCAGGTAGATCTCACTGCAGCTGCCGCTGAAGCAAGGCACGCCCGCATGCTCGATCTCGACCATGATCCGGTCCCTGGACCAGCCGGCCTTCAGGTTCTCGGGCCGGACATAGACGTAGGCTTTATAGCCGGCATGCTGGAGGTGATCGGGAACCCTGGGGATGCGGATGACCTGGTGCCCGGCCAGCGAGTCGAACAGCAGGGCCATGTGCTCCCGGCGGGTCCGGTTCCATTCGGGCAGTTTGCGCAGCTGGACTCGGCCGATGGCCGCCTGGAGCTCGGTCATCCTCCAGTTGCTGCCGAAGGATTCATGCAGCCACCGGAACCCGGGCGCGTGTTCGCGGTTGTTGACGGCATCCCAGCTCTTGCCGTGGTCCTTGTATTCCCAGGCCTTGCGCCAGACCGCTTCGGTCCCGGTGGTGAGCATCCCGCCCTCGCCGCCGGTGGTGATGATCTTGTCCTGGCAGAAGGAGAAGCAGCCGGCGTGGCCGATGGAGCCGACCGGCCGGCCGCGGTAGCTGGCCCCGCTGGCCTGGGCGCAATCCTCGATGACCTTGAGGCCGTGCTGCTCGGCCAGGGCCATGATCGGATCCATCTCGCAGGGCCAGCCGCCGAGGTGGACGACGATGACCGCCGCCGTGTTGGGGGTCAGGACTGCGGCGATGGACTCCGCCGTGATGTTGCCTGACTCCCGGTCCACATCCGCCAGCACCGGGATGCAGCCCCGGGCCACGGCCGCGCTGGCCGAGGCGATGAAGGTCCTCGGGGTGGTGATCACCTCGGAGAACGGCGGAACCTCCAGGGCCAGCAGGGCGGCCTCGAGGGCCACGGTCCCGTTCATCAGGGCCACCGCATGGGCGCAACCGGAGGCCGCCGCGTATTCCTGTTCGAACAGGCGGCACTCTTCGCCGGTCCAATAGTTCACTTTGCCCAGCTGCATGACCCGCGCGACCGCTTCGCACTCGTCCTGGGCGTAGTACGGCCATGGGGCCTGGATGGTTTTGGCGAGACTGAGTGCCGTGGTCATGACGGAACCTGTGACAGGGCATCCAGGAACCTGGCTGCCAGTTGCGGATAGGTATGCCTAGCCAGGATGTACTCCCTGCCCCGGCGGCCCATGGCCAGGCGGTCATCCAGGGAGGCCCGGTACAGCTTCAGGATGCCGTCGGCGACGGCGCGGGGATCCTCGGCCCGGACCGTGACGCCGCAGCCGGCGTCCTGGACCGAGTCATTGCCGGAACTGATGGCGTAGACGATGGGCCGCCCCGACATCATGTAGTCGAACAGCTTGTTGGGCGAGACCCCGAACGCATACAGGGGGCTGTGCTGCAGGCCCATGTACAGGCAGTCCATCTCGCCCAGCCAGACCGGGATGGCGGCCTTGGGCACCGAGTTCAGGAAGTGCAGGTTGGCGAGGCCCTGTTGCTCTGCCCTGGCCATCAATCTCTCCCGTTCAGGTCCAGCACCGACCAGGACCAGATCGATCGGGTGTTCCTTGAGCAGAGCCGCAGCATCGACCAGGACATCCAGCACATTGGCCTTGCCGTGGGCCCCGGCGTAGCCGACGATGAAACGCCCTCCCCCGCGCTCACGGTCCAGGAAGGATTGGTGCTCCGCAGGCAGGGGGGAAGATGCCTTGGTCCATTCGTCGATGTCGATTCCGTTGGGGACGTGGACAAATTTCTCAGGGCTCAGGCCCCGGGTGCGGAGGTAGCGATAGGTGAACGGAAGGATGGAAACAGCGACATCGCAATCCCGGCACCAGGCGTCCTCCGCCGCCTGCATGATAGCTATGAACGGATTGAAACGGGACATGCCCCCCAGTTCCTTGAGCGTCAACGGCCAGAGGTCATGGATTTCGAACGCAAGCCGCGCCTTGAACCGATGCGCGATCCATCGGGCGGGGTAGAAATCAAGAGGGTAGGTAGAGGAGGCGATCACCACATCCGGTGGACAGTTCTTGGTCAGATCCGGCAGGTGGCGGTACAGCATGAGGACGAAAGTGGCCATGTTGATGACCCGCCCCAAGTTGTTGCCGTGGTAGACGGGCGTCCTGAGCCAAACGTAATGGATGCCGTCAATCTCTTTGCGCGTGATGGGGCCGCTGGTTTCAGGATTGGTGTGGCGGGTGTGGGCGAAGGATGAGGCGACGATTGTCACCGCATGCCCCGCCTTTATCCATTCCCGGGCCATGTAGTAAGGCCGGTGTTCCATGCCGAAGATCGGCGAACCTGCATAATGGTTGATGAGAAGAATGTTCATTTGCGGAGCTTCCGGAGCCAGAGCCATTCATTACTTATTGAAATAGTGGATCTCTGCGCCCGTAAGCGTTCCAGTTGCCACAGCGTTGAAAGTAGGCAGGATGAGCGCCATGACCCGGTTGAACCGAACGGTGGTGCCAGCATCGACGTATACGATATCTCTGGGGTTCAGGGCGAACCGGTCCGCGAGGACCATGGCCGTCGGATTCCGGGCATCCAGATGGAAGACGTCCACCGCGTCAGCGCTCTTCCCCTGGCGGATCACGTAGACTGAACGGGCGTCGGCGCTGGTTCCGTTGATGCCGCCTACATCCGAGATGGCCTTGGCGAGGGAGAGTTTCCCATGGGTCATCGGCGCTGATCCAGGTTTCACCACTTCGCCCAGGAGGTAGACAGGATCCTCGAGGTTGCTCGGCACGATAAGGCTGTCGCCATCCTTCAGGTAGATCTTGCCGGCAAGGCCACCCTGGCTGATGACAGTCTGGAGATCCAGCGTCCAGGAGCGGTTGCCCCTGACAAGGAGCATTCTGCTGTCATCCGCAATCGGGGTGAAACCCCCAGCCCGGTTCAATGCTTCAGCCAGGGTGAAGGGCACGTCCGTCACGGTGTACACTGCCGGATTCCTCACCTCACCCCCGACATATATCTTCTTCGACCGGAAGGCGAGCACCTTCACATCCACTTGGGGGTTCTGGAAAACGCGGTTCAGGCTGGAAGTAAGCAACACCCGCACCTCGGGCGCTGTATGACCCGCTACCTGGACCTTGCCGACGTATGGGAAGAAAATGGAACCGTCATCATCCACGAGGTTGCCGGCGGAATTATCGGTGCGGTATTGCCCTAGAGCGAGAGTGATTTCCGGGTGGTCCCAGACTGTCACCAGCAGGACATCCTGTGGCCCGATCTGGTATGGTTGGGACTTTTCCGTCACAAGCTCCGCCAAGGGGGCACCGGCCGAGGCCCGCTGGCTCTGCGCCTTCACGGCCGAGGCATCGAGCTTGCGGAGGGTAACCCTGAGGTCGCCCATCTGCTCGATTTCGCCCCGGCTTGAAGGGTTGGCGACAAACTTCATCCCTGGCGCCACACAGGCGGTCGACAACAGAACCACGGCGAGCGCCAGTCCAAGGCCAGATATCCCCCAAACGTTTCTTGGTCGCCAAGCAGCACCTAGGAATGAATCGGAATCAGGGCGGCGGGGGTTGGACATCAGGTTCTCCGGAGGCAACGGAACAGGGCGTTGAACACTTCATGGGTTGTTGCGGAATGGATGGAATATCTCCTTGGAATTTCAAGGTCATGCCAACCGGGAGGAGGCTAGCTCGCCTGATGCCGGTATTCCTTATGGGCGATGGGCGCGGGAGCCTTGCGCCGATCCTTCACGTAGCCTCCGTAGCGGCCCACCCCGAGCAGGGACGGCTTGTAGGTCGGCACCAGTTCCTTGAGCAGACGCACGATCTCCGGCTGACGCTGTTCATAGGGAAGCCTGCAGGCCACCCGGAAGGCTTCCAGCTTCTCGTCGAGCAGGTCCGCGGCGATGCGCTGGGGGGAGGCTTCCATGAGCTTGGGGTGGACCCGGGTCAGGCTGCGCTCCTCCTCCAGGAACAGCTCCTCCTGGATCTTTTCGCCGGGCCGGAGTCCGACGAATTCGATCTTGATGTCCCGGCCGGGAATCAGCCCGGAAAGCCGGGCCATGTCCATGGCCAGGTCGAGGATCTTCACCGGCTCGCCCATGTTCAGGACGTAGACCCGGTTGGTCTCCCCGAACAGAGCGGCCTGGAGAACCAGCTGGCTGGCCTCCGGGATGGTCATGAAGAAGCGCGTCATGGCCGGGTGGGTCACCGTCAAGGGCCCGCCCCGCTCGATCTGCTCCTTGAAGATCGGGACGACGCTCCCGCGGCTGCCGAGCACATTGCCGAACCGGACACTGACGAACCGGGTGCCGGCCGCCGCCTTCTCGGCCGTGTCGAGGACGATGCACTCGGCGATCCGCTTGGAGGCTCCCAGCACATTGGTGGGGTTGACCGCTTTGTCGGTGGAGATGTTGACGACCTTCTGCGCGCCGAAGTCCCGGGCCGCCTCCATGACGTTGAACGTGCCGAAGATGTTGTTCTCCACCGCTTCGTTGGGATGGGTCTCGAGGAAGGGCACGTGCTTGTGCGCCGCGGCGTGGATGACGATGTCGGGGTGGTGCCGTTCGAACACCTCCCGCAGGCCAGGCCGGTTGCGGATATCCATCAGCTCCAGGGAGAAGGCCTGGCCCGGGAACAGCGACAGGATCTCCCGCTGGATCTGCCACAGGCTGTTTTCGCCGCGCCCAAGGAGCACCAGGAATTTCGGCTTCAGCGCCGCCATCTGCCGGGTAAGCTCACTGCCGATGGAACCTCCGGCGCCTGTGATGAGCACCACTTTTCCGTCCACCGCCTCGCGCATGGCGCTATGGTCCAGCTGGACCGGTTCGCGTCGCAGCACATCCTCGATGGAGATCGCCTGGATATCGGGCTTCCAGTTGCGCGCGCCCAGGAGGTTGAAGATGCCGGGAACGGTCTTGACCTTGACCTTCAGGCTCAGGAAATCGTCGTGCAGCTGCCGGACGATCTGGCCCGAGGCGGTGGGGATGGCCAGCACGGCATGGGTGATCCCGTACTTGGCCACCACCGCGGCGATCTCCGAACTGTTGCCGAGCACGCGGATCCCATCGATGCGCGCGCCGCGCTTCTCCGGCGAGTCGTCGATGAAGCCCTCTATCCGGTATCCCAGTTCAGGGTGGAGCTTCAGTTCCTGCACCACCAGGTAGCCCGCGCTGCCAGCGCCCACCACCAGGGTCCGGTTGGCCGGCGCTGCTTTGGAGACGGCGGTGCGTACACCCGTGGAATGGGTTTCGAAATAGGATCTGCGCCAGATCCGAAGCGCGGTCCAGGCTACGCCCGTCAGCAGGCTGGCGATGATGGCCACGTTCGGCGTCTGGCGGTTGATTTCCAGAGCGCCGGCGACAAGGTTCAGGCAGGACGACATGACGACCAGGGTGAGGACTGCCAAGCCGATGCGGATGACGTCCCGGATCCCCACCAGTCGATATAGCGGGCTAGTCAAATGATAAAACGCCCCTACCATTGACGAAACGAGCATCCAAAGGAGCGCCTTTCGGAAGCTCAGTTGCGGTTCAAACCACAGTTGTTCCGCAGCCAACCACGCGCATCCCGCCAGCAGACAGTCCGAGACCTGCTTGCCAGCTTGACGCACAACCGCGATGTTCAGCCGGAATAGCGAGAATCCTTGAACGGTCCTCTCTGACGGTTCCATGTTTGCCTGGCTCCCTGGCCGGTTAGTGGCGACGAACATACCACGATCAAAAAAATTGAAAAGATTTTTTATGAATTTTCCCAGATTGATCACAAGCCCAATCACCATTGGAAATTGTTGAGTAATTTTATTAAATAAATTTTTAATTTATATTAATCTTATAAACAATAAAAACATCGTTTTATTCCTATAACAACACACGCCTAGTGGCATGACATCCATTTCGTGCTCTCAGCCTATTTCCAGAGCATCGGACGCAGATATGGGATACTTCAATATTTAATTAAATTATACATTTTTTGAATTATAATTAATAAATTAAAAATCAGTCAGTAGCGCCCCACGCGGAATCCGATCCATAGGGAAAAACAGGCGTCCCAGAAGCGAAATAGCGATGGTTGCTTGCCGTGCGGACCCGAATAAACGACATCAATTGTCAAGATAATGAGCCGAGGTGGTCCCGCCAAGCCACCGCAGATCGCTGTATCAACTTAAAGGCGGTCATGAACGCCTCAGGTTCCCGACCAAAAGGGTCCGCAATCTCCTGGCTTCCGGCCGGTAGCCAGCACCCGAGAAGGTGGATCCTTCCACGGGTGGCGGGCACCCTGGCCCCGCACCAAGCCTTCTGACCCTCATCCATGACCAGGATGAGGTCCGCCTCCAAGGCCATGGCCGGCGTCAGCGAGCGACTGCGGTGTCCCCTGATGTCTATGCCATGTTCGGCTAGGAGCCTGACAGCCTCCGGGTGAGGCGGCATGCCCTCCCGAGCCGCCAGTCCCGCCGATTCGACCCTGATGCTGAGGCCCAGTCCTGCCCGGAGAAGGCCTTCAGCAATGGGACTCCGGCAAAGGTTGCCTTCGCAGAGCACTAGGATGAAGCGGGGAGACAACAAGGACTTCATGTGAAGGAGCTTCCCAGTGGGTGGGCTTGAACCGGAAATCGCGTTTCGCCAGATTGACCGGAGCCTGAAGGCGTCATGGCAACTCTGGTTATCGTGGCTTCGGACAGCAATAAATGCAAACCATCCTTGACGTCTGAGAAAGTTTACGTACATTTGGAACATCCTGGGGATCCCCATGCCGGAACTGAGGCACCCGTCTGAACTGGAACTGGCCATTCTTCGAGTCCTGTGGCGCCAGGGAACAGCCACCGTCCGCCAAGTCTTCGAGGAAGTGCAGAGAGTTCGCAAACTCGGCTACAACACTGTCCTCAAGACCATGCTTATCCTGCTGGGCAAGGAAATGGTCCTGCGCGACGCGTCGGCTCGCAGCCATGTCTATCGGGCGGCCTTCAACGAGCAGGAAACCCAGGCGAGTCTGCTCCGCGACCTCCTGCACAGGGCTTTTGGCGGGTCGGGAAGGGAGTTCGTCCTGGCCGCCATCAAGGAAGCTACGCTTCTCCCCGAAGACGCCGCCGAGATCATAGACTTCTCGGTTTTGAAGTCTAGAACCAACGCTATTAATAATTTACGCATGTTCGCACGGAGACCCCTCCCTGGCAGGCCCCGGGTGCAGATCCGGAAGCCGAACCCCTTGCTTTCGCCGGCCTTGAACATAAGCATGGGTGGGTTGCTTCTGGGCCCTGCTCCCTCCCTGCTGGTAGGTGCCCACTGCGTGCTCTCGCTGCCCTGCGACTGGGCCCTGGACGGTTTCCGGTTAAAGGGCACGGTTACCCGCAGCGATGAGACGGGAACCGCTATCCGGTTTTCCAGACCTTTGAACGAGAAGATTTTTTCTAATATCCTCACCATGATGTCTCAGAGGAATATAAACAACCGCGTCAGTGCCTAAGGATCCGATGGAGATGTCTCGTGTCCGCATGGAACAGCCAATCATGGATACAGGGGTTGCTCTGCCTGGGTGTCGTCGTCCCACTTGGCGCCTATGCCCAATCAGGCGCTCCCGGCGGGCCAGGGGCGATCCTGGCCCCGTCGGCCGTCTCGCCTGATTACATCGCCGACCTGAAGGAATACTTGAAAATCTACGGCCAGGATATCGCCCGGGAGATTGCCACAGGTAATTCCAGTGTCTACTACAACACCAGCTACTACCTGCAGGGGCTTGCCGCGGGTGCGGAGGCCTCGGGCGATGTCGAGATCATGGAGCAGTTGGCCGGCTTCGCCGAACAGATCCTGACTCAGGCCAGACCCCTGGTCCGCAACGGGGTGACCTACCAGGAATGGGGCCCCTGGGACGCGAATGGCAACCCCCAGCAACTGAACACGTTCCAGGTCACGGGCGCCTTGGCGCGGATAGCCGCCGTCATCACCGGGCGGCAGTCTTTCAGGGCCCGGTACGGCGCGGTCGCCGACAAGATCGTCGCCTTCGTTGATCAGTCAATTTACAAGTACTGGTTCGACAAGACATCGGGGGTATACAGCGACCCTCGTTCAACCCGGATGGGCGGCATGGTGCCTTGGCTCCCGGTCGCCTTGGGGGGCTGGGGCAAAGACCCCGTATGGAACGACAAATGCTCGCATTTTGGTATGATTTCAACCTGGATGTACCAGGCCACAAAGAAACCTTTATATCTGGAATACGCCACCCGAGTGGCCAAGGGATTCCGGGGGCACGTCACTGAACAGAACGGCGCATGGATCTGGGACAAGGGCATCGTGCCTATACAGCCAGGGGACAACCGGGCGGGATCGCCGGATACTTCCCATGCCAACCGAGAAGCCATGATGGTGGTGAGCATGTACGAAGCCGGTATCGAATTCCAGCTCCCTGATGTCAAGGCGGTGGCCATCACCTTCACCAACCTCATTTGGAACCATAACGAAACCGATCCGAAGTTCAACAACTACATCGACGGATCAAACTTGATGTATGTTTCGCACCTGCCGTGGGAGAACGGCATCGTTTTCCATGGTTGGGATATGGTAGGGCGCTACTCGGCCCCGGCCCAGCGAGTGTTGGCCAACAGCTACCGGCTCATGAAAATCAGTTCAGAGCTGAATCCATCGCTGAGCCGGAACGCCTCCAGTCATGGGCGAATCCTGCTTGCAGGTACCCTCGCCCGGAATATCGTCAATTGAAACCCGCTCTCCCAAGGCACATCGTGTTTGGAGGTTCCCAATGAATACGCTCAAGGATTTACGCGAATACGAGCGGATTCCCATTGCCAACCAAGTTCAGGTGCGCAGCAACGGCCGGATGGCAACCTATGCGCTGGCGATCAACATCAGCATGGGCGGGCTCCTGCTTGGTGCCGCCCCTCCCATGCCGGTGGGAAGTCCTTGCGAGGTGGCGATATCCCTCGCCACCAACGGCGGAAAGTCGGTTGTCGCCAAGGGCATCGTGGTCCGGAGCGGCGAGAAGGAAACCGCCGTGCGGTTCTTGAATACCATGGACAAAAGCATGTACGACATGGTGGTGGCCCCTGGCCCGGCGGGCATGGGGAGATCCATCTTGAACTCGTATGTCAATTATTTCAAAGTTAGCCAAGACAAGAACTATACGGGATGCGAGAAACTGTTCGGGGTCTCCAAGACCACGTTCAAAAATGTCATATTGGCAACCTTCACGGGGTGCATTGCCGTTGCCATTCTTCCGGTCTGGCTGTTCCATCACCTGCTGCCACCTGGGTTCAATATCCTTAAAGTTATTTTGTCATTCGGGTATGGATTGCTATGGCTTGCAATTCTCCAACCTATCATTGATTTGACCATCTTCAAAATCATCAGGATCAAGAACCAGAAATCTCCCAACCAGCTCAGTGTGCGCTCCAAATAGACCCGGATGTTCTCCGGGGAAGCGATGGGTTTGAGGAGTGGAGGAGCCAATGCATGTAGGGAGTATCCAGTTTCGAATGCTTGGGTTGCTTGCAATCGGGTCCGTTTGCGCCCTGATTGCCTGCGGCGGCGGAGGCGCTGCCACAACCCCCGCCGCATCTACCAAGCTGGTGACCCCCAGCGCTCCCAGCATCGCTGTCATAACAATGGACCCTTTGACCCTGAGCATGACCGTCAACGGCCAAGCCCAGTTTACGGCATCCGTCTCCGGCGGTTCGATCGAAAACCCGGGAATCGCCTGGTCTGCATTGAAAGGCACCATCACCAGCGACGGCCTGTACACCGCCCCGGCCAACACCGGCAGCGACACGGTAACAGCCTGCATCGCCCAGAACCCCAGCACCTTCACAACAGCCACGGTGACCATCACCGCCCTCCCCGTCGCCATCACCGCACCGGTGGTCCAGCCGCCATCGGTGCCGGTCCTTTCGGGTCCGGTTGAACTGCAGGCGGGATCGGGACCCTACACAGCCACAGCAACGGTAGACGCCGGAGCCAGCGCCCACTGGTCCATCGCCGGGGGAACCCTGCTCTCGTCCGCAAGCGCTGCAACAGCACTGTTCGAGGCAGGAACCGGCCCGTACGTGACCCTCACCTGCCAAGTGAGCAACTCAGCCGGTTCCGAGACCTCCAGTTGGCAGATGCTGGCCCTTCCTTCCGCCCCACGGGATCATCTCGCCGATCTCAAGGCCACCCTTGCCTCCAACAGCGCAGCCATCGAAGCGGAGGTCGCCAGCGGCGACCCTGCCAACTATTACTACACCAGCTATTGCCTGCATGGCATGGCTGCGGCGGCGGAAGCCACCGGGGACACCCAGGTGATGGACGCCCTGGTGGGCTACATAACCCAGATGATCTCCCTTGCCCAACCCCTGGTCCGGAACGGGGTGACCTACCAGGAGTGGGGCCCCTGGGATGCGAACGGAAACCCCCAACAGTTGAACACCTTCCAAGGCACAGGCCCGTTGGCCCGCACGGCGGCCATCATCGCCAACAACCCCGCCTTCCTGGCCCGCTACAGCGCCAACCTCACCCAGATCGTCGCGTTCGTAGACCAGTCAGTATTCAAATACTGGTTCGACAAGCAGACCGGCGTCTACGCCAATCCGGATTCCTCCTGGCTCGGCGGAACGGTGCCCTGGCTTCCGATCTCCCTGGGGGGATGGGGCGAAGCTACCGACGCGGCCTACTGGCTCGACAAGTGCTCCCATCTCGGGATGATGTCGGCCTGGATGTACCAGGCCACCAAGAATCCCCTTTACCTTGAATATGCGACCCGTATAGCCAAGGCGTTCAAGGCGCACGTCTCGGTGGTGAATGGTTGCTGGGTCTGGGACCACGGCACCGTTACCCCCGCGATCCAGAGTGACAATCTCGACGGCTCGCCGGATACGTCCCACGCGAATCGGGAGCCCATGATGGTGGCGAGCATGTATGAGGCCGGGATCTACTTCCAGTTGGCCGATCTCCAGGCGATGGCGGCGACCTTCACCGACCTCATCTGGAACCAGAGCCTGACGAGCCCGATGTTCTCCAATTACATCGACGGCGGGAACGCGGCCTATCAGAATAACCTTTCCTGGGCCAATGGAAACATCTACCATGGCTGGAACGTTCTCGGGAAATATTCGCCCAAGGCGCTGCTGGCCCTGGCTTCGACCGACCAGATCATGGAGATGCCGGGGGGAGCCTCCCTGAACGCATCAATGCCGACCAACTGCACCAGTTATGGCCTCATCGAGATGGCTGGCACCCAGGCGCTGAACCTCAAACAGTGAACGGAATGGGTTGCCCCGGCCGGTCCGGTTCCCCCTTCACCTGGGTGCCCGCGCCTTGGGGCAGTCATTGTCGTAGACGAATGTCCGGGACAGATTGGCGAGCTTGGCATCAGGCAGCGGTTGGAACCGGTCCTGCCCTGGATAGAGCACCAATGGCTTCTCCTCCATCCTGGAGACCAGTGGGCGAGTGTCATGGGTGAACTGCAGTCCGTTCCCCCACCAGGCGGGATCGGGGGTGATTCCGGCCAGATAAGCGATTGTCGGTGCGGAATCCAGTTGGGACCCGAAACCCTCGATCGGAAGGATCGGAAGGCCATCCCCGGACATGGCGATCCATGGGATCTTTTCATAACGACTGTTGTTGACACCCAACCTGGAATCCATGAGCGGAAACGGCGGGCAGGAATGGTCAGCCGTGATGATCAGCACGGTATCATTATCCAACAACTGCTTTGCTTTCAGCTCACCGACAAACAACTTCAAGTCATAATCGAATCTATACACCGACCTCAGCCAAAGATGGGCGGGATCCGACAGGGTCCACTTGGGTTCATCCGGATAGTCCAGGTCGGAGTAGTTCGTCCTCCCCACGGGGAAATGGGTATCAATCGTCAATCCAGCGAGGAAAACCCTTTCATTTCTGTGTCCATCCAGATAATTAACAATCGTATGAAAGGTCCAACGATCGCAGGTGCCCCACTGTTTGACATATTTGTCATTCCGCTGCTCAAGTTGCCAAAGTGCGCCATAATGTTCCGAAAAACCTAGATCGCTTATCCGTTTAATTCCCTCGTCAAACGTTTCGTAGGGACTCTCGAAGAATACCGTTCGCCATCCCTGATTCCTCAACCTCCGGACCACCGAGTGCGGGTAGCCCAATCGTATGGTTTCCCAGGCATTGGGGTGAGAGCAGAAGTGGGTTGCCAATCCAGGAGTGGTGGGGGTGGAGCAAGTCCAGATTGGCCGGGTTGAACCGGCAATGGAATCCAGGAATGGAGTGATGGATTCCGGCAGTTGGCCATTATGGCTCTTGATCAAATTAAGGCTGAAAGACTCGACCAGGATAAAGATGATCCTTTTCGCCCCATGCCTGCGAACAGGGGCCAATTTCTGGCCGGGTCCGAAAGCGGATCGTTCCAGGGCCTGGAACGCCACAAGATCAACAAGATCATTGTTCTTCTTGAAATTCGCAATGGCCAGGGCCGGCAGACGAAGGATGGGATCGGCGAAATACAGCTCACAGGATCGCATATCATCGCGCCAGCGAGTTCTTTCTCCCTGGGAGATGAGGGCCGTCGTGCCCAGAATCAACCAGTGGCCCGGACTGAAATAAAAAATAATAGAAACAAAGAGCAGTTTTGAAAAAAATTGCTTTTTTGATTTTGGATACGCTGTATATCTAAAAATTAGAATAACATTTCCACCAATAATAAACATTATAATCAAGACCTTTGCCAAAAAACTAAAATTCAGAAAGGCCATGACGGATCCTTTCGTAACCCATCCGAGCATCTGGAACGCAAATCGGCCCCCACCATTGGTAACTGCAATCCAGTCAGCAAGAACAACTATAAAATAAATTACAGAAACTGCAGCCAGAATAAATTTCCCACGAAATATTTTTATAACGGCAACAATCGATATCAAGATGAAACATGATAACAATGCTGCCTGGACTGTCATGATCACTATGACAGGACTGAACAAAGGAAGCTGTTGACTTGAAGTGATGCAATGATAGAAATATAAGTAGGCAAAGAAAACAGGCATAATAATTGCTGAATATCTCTGATTATCTTTTGACAGAATAAATTTCATAGCATGATTGAACGCCATCGCCATCAGTTTGATACATAAATCTGTTCTGGCTAAAAACAGCAGTAATGAAAGTAGACAAAAAAGGTCGAACCCGACAATCCCGAATAGTAATTTATGCGTCATGCTATAGACCGGGTTTCCCGTTTGAAATGAAATTATTATTGGATTAATAAAAGTCATAATTAAAATAATTATGACACTCGAGGAGATTCGTGCCTTGGTGTTTAGTCCCATTGCAACCTCCAGAGCCCATCGGAGTGACTGTAACCCGGGGAATCGATAAATGGTTTACCTTAAATCGAAAAACATTCAGTGTCAAGCATTTTGGTTTGCGATTAATTTATTATTTATTTATTTTTTGACTAGGTTTCAGACACCCTCAGGGTGGCGCAACACCCATCCTTGTGGTGCCTTTTCTATGGGCTACTCTGAAATTTTAATACTGAGCCAAAAGGTCAGAAATGATATGATGCTCCTCGGTGACGCCTGTAATATGAAAATACTATGGATAACTTCGGCCTACCCTTGGAAGGGCCATCTTTACTCGGGAGTCTTTTTCCAGACCCAGGCAAGGGCTCTTTGCCGATTGGGTGACCAAGTCCAAGTTGATGTTGCGGTCCCTTGGATTCCAAGGCTAGCTGCGCTCATATCACCGCGGCACGCCTTCGAGAGGTCGGCTCCACGCCAGCAGATCGATGAAAAGGTGCGAATAAGCCGGATCCCTTATTTCGATCACCGGTTCAATTACCTCATGGGCAGACCTCACCTTGGACTGGGCCGTCAGATCTTGAAATGCCTGGATTTCAGTCCGGACGTCGTGCACGGGCATTTCGCATACCCGATGGGACTCGCGGCAGTTGATGTGGCCCGAACCCTGGGAGTGCCCAGCATCATCACCCTTCATGGGAGCGATGTGAATATTCTGGCTACCGCTTCAAAATTGGGCGCGAAGCACTTCGAAATGGCAATGACGCGCGCCGACCACGTTATTTGCGTCAGCCGAGCCCTGGGCGAGAAGACCCGCCAATTGACGGGGGTTTCGCCTGAATACCTGCCCCTTGGCATCAATCTCCAAAGGTTCCGGTCCACCCTCTCCCGCGCGCAAGCCAGGTCCGCTTTGCATCTTCCGCAAGGGCAACCCATCATCCTCTTCATCGGCTTCCTCGATACGAGCAAAGGCGTCCAGATCGCTTTGAAGGCCCTGGGCCATCCGAGCCTGGCCGGGGCGATCGGCGTTTTCGTGGGAGAAGGCCCCCTCGGCCAGAGTATTTCAGCGCAGGCAAACTGCAGATGGCAGCACAGCGTTGCGAACTCCGAGGTCCCCAGCTACCTGGCGGCAGCGGACCTGCTCATTCTTCCGTCGTTTTCCGAAGGATTGCCGACGGTGCTGGTCGAGGCCGGGGCCTGCGGCACACCTGTCATCGCCACGGATGTGGACGGCATTCCTGAACTGCTCAAGGGCGATCGCGGATTGTTGATCGCTCCCGGTTCCGACGAGGCGCTCCGGATGGCCATCCTGGAGGTACTTGCCAATCCGGATGCCGCGATGGAGCGGGCCGGCAGGCTCCACGAGTTCGTGCTGGACATCTTCGATGTCGACAAAAACGCCGAAACCCTTCGCCGCATCTATCAGGAACTGATCATCAGAAGAATCGGCTCGTCAGACTGAACCTCCCATTGAGCGCCGAGTGTTGCCGGGAGCCTCAGCCTGTCCTCCATCCACGCCGACGAACAAATCATAGAACAAACAGAGGCGTTCGGCCTCGACTTCCCAGGTGAAGCGCTCTCGAACGGCCCTCTCACCATTCTGTCCCATGGCCAAAGCGTCTCCAGGCCGATCGATCAGATCCAGAACGGCATTGGCTATGGCTTTCGGATCATTGGGATCCACGCAGAGTCCGCAGTCACCTTCTCCCAGAAGTTCCCTCCAGAGGGGAAAATCGGAGGCGACCACGGGGAGGCCGGCGCTCATGTACTCGAACAGTTTGTTTGGTTGCGCTTCGACATGGTTCTGGGCCGGCAGGAACGTCACAATGCCGCATACGGAATGAGCCATGACTTCAGCCACGGCTGCCCGATCGATGATGCCCAGGTAATCGACTTTCCTCCAACCCGGAAGGCTTTTGAGGTGCTTTTCCAACGCGGGATCCTCAAACGGCCCGGCCAGTTTCAACCGGACATCCGCCGGCAGAAGTTCCATGGCCTGCATAAGCTCGATGATTCCCCGGATGATGCTAATTCCTCCGATGTAACATATACATTTTTCACTAATATCCCGATGACCGCCTGAGCTCAATTCGCCAAGGATCGGATAATTGTTAATTGTAATGATATTTTTATTAATAGACTTGAGCGCCGTATGAATGGAGGGCGTAGCGGCAACCAAGCCGTCCATCCACGCCAGGGACCAGTCCAGGAAACGCCCGGCCGCGCTCGCCAGGATAGGACGCAGGAACCTGGAGAGATAGGGCTTGGTCAAAATCTGCTTGGGCAGATCCTCGTGTGCGTCGAAGATGACTTTGATACCTCGGGCCTTGAGCAGCAATCCGACCGGGATGAGTTCGGGGTCATGCAGGTGGCAAAGGTCGGGATGGGAGGCCATGACCCTGCCAAGCAGGCGCAAAGGAGTGAATACCATGCGAGTCAACCGGCCCTTGATTGGGCGCACCGAATCGAAGTGAACGCCATCACGGACCTGCGGCCCCAATCCATCGGCCAGCAGCAGGGTAACCGCATGCCCATGCCTGCTCAAGCTCCGGCACTCTTTAAGAAAGATCCGCGTATCAAAACGCCCATGCGCGGAAGTCAAGTGGACGATCACAGCCATGGGTTCCTCGACGGGGGCGGCGAAATGGGCGAAGGGGATGATGATCCTTAATAAATTAAATAAAAGCCGAATCTGCTATTCATGCATCAGTTTTTTCACCATGGTCTCAGCGAGGACAGAAGCGATACGATCAGGGAAGCCGATTGGCCTTGGCCGTAGTCGGGGATGGGCTGCCCTTTTCCTGCCTGGGCCATGCATGCCGGGATCCGGTAACGGTCGGCTCCAGCCAGCTGGTTCCAGCCCGCCTCGATGGTCTCCACCCATTCCGTTTCATCCCGGAGGGTGATGCATGGCACGCCGTGGAAGTAGGCCTCTTTCTGGACTCCACCCGAGTCCGTCAGGATCACCCTCGCATGCTTTTCCAGCATCACCATATCCAAGTATGAAAGGGGATCCGTAAATACGAGATTTGATTTACCGTCGGCCAACAGCCCAGGCGGAAGCTTGCTCTTGGTACGTGGATGGACCGGAAGGACGATGGTCAGTTCCAAGGCCAGGAGCCCCTCCAGAATTTCCGCCAAGCGTTCGGGATCGTCAGTGTTTTCGGATCTGTGAACGGTTGCGAGCCCAAAGGGTTTCGATGCCAGCCCGAGCCGAGCGAGAATGTCCGAGGTCGACAATGCCAAGTTTCCGAACAGGAGTGCTGCGTCGAACATCACGTCCCCGACATGGTGGACCTGATCGCTGATCCCTTCCCTGCCGAGGTTGGCGATGGAAGCCTGGGTGGGACAGAACAGCTGGGTCGCGAGGTGATCGGTCAGGATCCGGTTCACTTCTTCCGGCATTCGCTTGTTGAAGGATCTGAGGCCGGCTTCCACGTGGGCAATGGGGATGTGGAGCTTGGCCGCTGCCAGGGCGCCGGCCAGCGTCGAATTGGTATCCCCATATACCAACACCAGATCCGGATGTCGCTGGAGCATCTCCCGTTCAAGCCCGATCAGCATCAGGCCTGTCATTTCGGCATGAGTTCCGTTACCAGCCTGGAGATTGACGACGGGTTCAGGAATTTCCAGTTCCCGGAAAAACACCTCGCTCATGTTCGGGTCGTAGTGCTGTCCCGTATGTATTATTTGTTCACCAATTTGTGGTGTTCCCCCGTCCCGGTTATGCGCCAGGATGGCCCGGCTAACCATCGCGGCTTTGATGAATTGCGGCCGTGCTCCGACGATCGTAAGAACTTGCATCACGGGCCCCTCGGTTCAGGATCTGACATGAAAGACGGCTTCCCAGCGAGCGATATTATAGAGTCGCCATAATAGCAGTGGATCCGGGATGGGGTCTTGGATTTTATCGGTGATCTCGCCCAAAATTCGCGATTCCCGCACCGCTGCATGGATCGCGTTCGTGTCCCTGAGCCATTCAGACTCCGGACCTTCAAATCCGATTTTCCGGATCCGCCAAGCCACCTCGGCAGGCAGGATGTCTTCGCAGCCTTTGCGGAGGAAAGATTTTGTCCAGCCGTCTTTGATTTTAAACTTATTATTTATAGATAAAACGGTCTGCACAAGCTGGTAATCAAGGAATGGCAGGCGACTTTCGACTGAGTTGCGCATGGAGTTCTTATCTTCGTATTTCAAGAGATGAGGCAGTTGCGTGCTGGTAAGCTCCTGAATCTGCAGACTGACGATGTTCCGGTTGTTGGCGGCAAGCGTCATGAGCAGATCTTTATCGAGAAGGTCCAAGTATTGATCCCGGATGAAGCCACATTTTTTCTGGACATGCTTGAGCCGGATGCTGCCGGACAGGAAGTAGCCGCAATAACCAAGGAGTTGTAAAGCAGAGAGTTGGCTGGATCGCAGCGAATCGCGGAAGCCCGACAACTTGTTGCGGAGAGGAAGGTGCATCAGGTAGGTGGGGAAATATCGGTCGTAGCCGAGCAAGGTCTCATCACCCCCCTGTCCCCCCAGCATGACGATACATCCGGCCTCCCGGGCCTTCTGGTACACCATGTGCTGCATGAGGACGGAAGGGCTGACGAAGGGTTCCTCCATCGTCGCGATGGATTGTTCTATGTAGTTTCCATAGGATTGGAAATCGGCCCTGAGAGGGTGCCAATCCAGACCACAGCGCTCCACCATCTGCCTGGCATACGATTCCTCGTTGTTCCTTGGGTCCGCAGAGAGGATCGTGATGGCGGAGAGTTGAAGCCCAGACTCCTCCCGGTAGATCTTCGAGGCGATGGCGGAGATGGTGCTGCTGTCCAACCCTCCGCTCAAGGCGACGCCCACCTTGACATCCGATCGGAGCCGCAGACTTACCGACCGCTCGAACTCCGTCCGGAACAGCCTGCAGGATTCAAGTTCACTGAGTTCGCCCACCCCTGGATCCAGGGAGAGCCTAAAGTAGGGCCTGATTTCCATGGTATGCGTCTTAAGATCGTAGAAGAGGCTGTGGGACGCATCGAGCTTGTGCACATCCTGGAAGAAGGTTTCCGTGTTGTAGTCTTCCATGGCGCATGCCAGATAATTCATGAGAATCGGCAGGTTCGCCTTGACCGAGGTTAGAAAGGGGAGCAGTTGTTTGATTTCCGACCCAAAAATGAAACGATCATTCGCAAATGTATAGTAGAAGGGCTTGACCCCGAAGCGGTCCCGACTGCAGAAGATCACCTGTTTCCCTCGGTCGTAGATGGCAAAGGACCACATGCCGTTGAACCTGGAAACACAATCGGAGCCCCAGCGGTCGTAAGCCGCCAGGATGACTTCCGTATCGGTGCCAGTCTGGAATGAGTACCCATCCCGGGAGAGTTCCGCCTTGATTTCGATGTAGTTATAGATCTCCCCATTAAAAACTATGCAAAATTCATCACGGCGCCACATAGGCTGGTGGCCATCCTGGCTCAGATCCAGGATGGCGAGACGCCTGAGACCCAAAGCGAAATGGGGGCCCAGGAAGAATCCTTCGTCATCCGGACCGCGATGGGTGATCAGATCATTGATCATCCGGATCTCTTGAGGATTTGGGTTCCGGTTGTCCCGATATATGATTCCACTGATTCCACACATGTGTCATTGCCTCGGAATGGGATGGAAGGTGCATCGCCCCCTGGAAATGGACGATAAATTATCAGTTCATAATTACCTGCGACGGACCACACCCGGGCAGTGCACTCCATAGCGTAACGGCGACCACTTCCGCCCGTCTCGGGACCATCCGGAAGCGCCGAAGTCCCAGGTGACCGGTCGCGCACAAGGAAGCCACAGGGTCACTCCAATTTCCGGGCTATGACGATAATATCGCCACTTAACCGAGATAACCCGCAGGCAAATTTATTAATGAAAGTAATGAACCTATTAAAAGAGAATCGACCTATCACAAAAGTGTCAAGTTTATTTATCAAATATATTTTAAATTTTAGCTGACTTTTTTTAAAATGAATTTCAATATCATCAAGATTATGATTGATCCAAGTTGTTCCTTTTCCGGTCAAATTTGAGCTGTAGGCAAAAATGAGCGCACCACCTGGTCGAAGAAGGCCTAGAAGATTTTCCGTCGGAGAAGCTGAGTCCCTGAATCCCTGAATGTTATAAAGCGAACAGCACCTTATGAAAACGCAATCCACCTTTGGGATATCAGACGGATTTTCGAGGTCGAATACCAAAAACCGATCTGAAAGCTCTGGATATTTTTCTTTGGCTTTCCGGATTCCGACTTCGCTGAAGTCGACGCCGAGAACGGACATTCCCTCCTTTGCAAATAAATCGGTAAAGACGCCCTGGCCACAACCTGCATCAAGGACGGTGGTGCCTTTCTCCATCCGCAGCTGGGAGACCAAGGCCCTCACATAGGGTCGGTACAGCCACGGCCGGCAACCGAAGTAGTTGTCCTTCTGATATGCCTCATCATACAGTCGAGCCTTCTCGTTGATATATGATTTACTCATTGAGCACCTCGATGCGCCCCATCATTCTACCTTCTTCCGGTAGAACCATCACGCCTCACATCGACCATTCTTGCGAAATCGTTTATTTGAGAGTAGCTTGTTCTGACGAAATGAGCACCCTCCAGGAGTTGTTAAAATACGTTTCATCTATAGTTCTGACTCCCTCCGTTTTGTTTTTGGAACCATCCAATGCATCCTGCCATTGACATCGTTCCCTACACCTCGGAACACGAGGTTGCCGTCCGGGCGTTCAATGGAAGGATCAAGGCCGCCAACCTCGATCCGAATCAATATTCAATGCGCTTTCCCGAGTCGCCTATTCCCAAATGGCTGCCCCGAAGGGACGGCTGCGACCTGTATCAGGAATTCTTCGTGGCGGTCGACGGCCAGTCGGTGGTCCGCGGGGGCTACATCCTGAAACACCAGCCGTTCCTGGTGAAAGGGGAGCTTGCGGAACTGGGCACCTATCAGTTGCCGATTTCCGAAGGGATCATCGACCGCCGCTATGCGATCGTCGGCGCCCGCCTGTACCGGGACGCCCTGCGCCGCCTGCCCTGCCTCCTGGGGCTCGGCGGCGGCGGCACCGATACCATCATCGCCGGCTTCCTGCGCGCCGCGGGCTGGCAGACGACCCCGGTCTCCTTCTGGTTCCGGATCCTTCACCCCAACGCATTCCTGGGCAACCTCTCGGCGTTCAGGAACTCCGCCATGCGGCGGCGGTTCTTCGACCTGGTGCGCTACTCCGGCCTGGGCTGGCTGGGGGTCAAGGCGGGATCCGCCGCGGCCGATCTGCTCAACCCCCTGGGAGCCATTTCCTACGAGATCGTCCCGGCCTTCGCCGACTGGGCCGACGAGATCTGGAACGCCTGCAAACAGGATTATTCACTGATCGCGGTGCGCGACCGGGAGCATCTGGACGTGCTCTACCCGGCCGGCAATCCGCGCTTCATCCGGCTGAAGGTCACGCGCGGCCGGACGGTGCTGGGCTGGGCGGTCCTGCTGAACACCCCCATGTCCGGCCACAAGCACTTCGGCAACATGCGGGTCGGCACCCTGGTGGACTGCCTCGCCGGGCCGGACGACGCGCGCCATGTGGTGGCCTGCGTCAGGGAGTATCTGGAAGCCGCCGGCTCGGACCTGATCATCTCCAACCAGGCCAGCCTGGCCTGGTGCCAGGCGCTGCGGCGCAACGGCTTCATCCGGTTCACCTCCAATTTCCCGTTCTTCTCGTCGCCGGCCCTTACCCGGCGGATCCAGCCCCTGGAGGAGAACGCGGCGTCCTTCCACCTGAACCGCGCCGATGGCGACGGGCCGATCCACCTCTAGGACTTTCGAGGGCCGCCCATGAGCACATCGGACCGCATCTGCCTGGTGACCGGAGCGACCTCGGGCATCGGCGCCGCCACCGCCCTGGGATTGGCCCGGATGGGCGCCACGGTGGTGCTGGCCGGGCGCGACCCGGAAAAATGCTCCCGCCAAGCCTGGCGGATCCAGCGGGAAACCGGGCGCACGGCCACGTTCCTGGTGGCCGACCTTTCGGTCCAGGGCGACATCCGCCGGATGGCCGGGGAATTCGAGGCCCGCTACCCGCGCCTGGATGTCCTGGTGAACAACGCCGGGGGCTATTTCCACGCCCGCGAGGTGAGCGCGGACGGCATCGAGATGACCTTCGCCCTGAACCACCTCGGCTACTTCATGGTCACCAGCCTGCTGCTGGACCGGCTCCGGAGCAGCGGCTCCGGGCGGGTGGTCAATGTCGCGTCCGAAGACCACCGGTCAGGACGGATCGATTTCGACGACCTCATGGGTGAACGCCAGTACGACCGGCGCAAGGCCTATGCCCAGTCCAAGCTGGCCAACCTGCTGTTCACCTATGAACTGGCCCGGCGGTTGGGGGGCTCGGGTCCCCGGGTGAACGCCCTCTGCCCCGGGTCGGTCCGGACCAACCTCGGCGCCAACAATGGATGGCTACGGAAAAAGGTCGCCGGCCTGATGGCCCGGAGCAGGATCCCGGCCGAGGCGGGCGCCGACACGCCGCTGTACCTCGCCAGTTCTCCGGACGTGGCGGCAACCACGGGCCGGTATTTCATCCGGAGAAGCGAAACCCTTTCATCGGAGGCCTCGCGCGATGAGCAGACAGCGGAAAGACTCTGGAGGATCAGCCAGGCCTTGACCGGCATGGCTTGATCAAGGCTCGGACGGATTGCCTGGAAAGGGGCCGGAATGGCAACACAGCCGGATGGATTTCAAGCTCTTCTGGACGCCCTCGCCGGCGCCTGGCACGGCCTGCCGGACAAGCCCGGCGAGACGCCGGAGGGGACCCTGGAGGCGCTCTGGCGCCATGTGGGCGGCGGCGCCGGCCCCGGCCTGCCCGCCCTCCAGGAGCAGGAACGGGCGCGGCTGGGCGAACTGGTGGCGCGCCGGATCGCCGGGGAGCCCCTCTCCTACCTCACCGGCCGGGCCGGATTCATGGGGATCGAATTGCTCAGCGGACCGGAAGCCATGATCCCGCGGGTGGAAACCGAGATCCTGGCCCGGGCGGCGCTGGGCCTGCTCCTGGACCTGGAAACCGCGGGCGCGCCGATCCCGGTCATCGATCTCTGCACCGGTTCCGGCAACGTGGGCCTTGCCCTGGCCATGGGGGACCCCAGGTGCGTCCTGTTCGCGGGGGACATCTCGGCCCAGGCGATCCGGCTGGCCAGACGGAACGCCTCGCACCTGGGGCTGGAGCACCGGACCAGCTTCCTGGCCGGGGATTTCCTGGAGCCGTTCAGGACCGCCCGGCTGCTGGGCTCGGCCGGGCTGATCACCTGCAACCCGCCCTACATCTCCACCGCGTCGGTACGCCACCTGCCCCTGGAAATCGCCGGTTTTGAACCCGAGGCGGCCTTCGACGGCGGTCCCTTCGGGCTGTCCCTGCTGATGCGGCTGGTCAAGGAGGCCCGTGAGTTCCTGCGCCCGGGCGGTTGGGTCGCCTGCGAGACGGGAATGGGGCAGGGTCAGGTCGTCGCCAACATGTTCAATAAATCAAAACAGTACCAGGACGTGCGGACATTCCTCGACCCGCAGGGGAAAATACGGGTGGTCGCCGCCCAGGCATGAAGTTTATTCCCTATCGCCATGGGCCTATGGGAATCTGTCATATGTGGAATCCATCAACGACCCAGGGGGACGCCATGACCATGACCAACGATCCAGACGGCTATGCCGCTCGGATTCGCGACTACGTCGCCCGGAACCTGTTGTTCAGCGACAAAGGGTTCAATTATGGCGATGATGCGTCCTTCCTGGAGGAAGGCATCATCGATTCGATGGGCATCATCGAACTGGTCTCGTTCGTCGAAGGCGAGTTCGGGGTATCGGTCGCCGACCGGGAACTGGTCCCGGACAACTTCGATTCGGTGACCAAACTGGACGCCTACCTCCGCGCCAAACTGAGTTCCCCGGACTAGGAGGGGAGCCATGCTGGTCCAGGAGTTCCTTGCCAACAGCGCCCGGCGCCTGCCGGACAAGACCGCCCTGGTCTGCGGCAACCGGCGGTTGACCTACGGAGAACTGGACGCCATGGCCGACCGCCTGGCCAATGCCCTGGCCGGCCTGGGCCTGGGCCGCGGCGACCGGGTGGTGCTGCAGTTGCACAACTCGGTCGAGGCGGTGGTGGGGATCTTCGCGACCCTCAAGGCCGGCGGGGTGTTTGTCCCGATCAACCCGACCACCAAGAACGACAAGCTCACCTACATCCTCAACAACTGCCGGGCCCGGGTGCTGCTGCTGGACGCGGCCCTGCGGGATTCCGACCGGGACGCCCTGCTGACGGCCGCGCCCGCGCTCAAGGCGATCGTCGACTGCCGGAAGCCCGCTCCCGGGCCTTCCGGGAATGGCCTCCTGAGCTTCGAAGGCATCCAGGCGGAATTCCCGCCGACCCCGCGCCCCGCCATCAACATCGACCTGGACCTGGCCTGCCTGATCTATACCTCCGGCAGCACCGGGGAGCCTAAAGGGGTGATGTGCGACCACAGCAACGTCGATTTCGCCGCCAGTTCGATCATCTCCTACCTGGAAAACGTGGAGGATGATGTCGTCATCAACGTGCTGCCGCTCGCCTTCGACTATGGCCTGTACCAGTTGCTCATGACCTTCAAGTTCGGCGGAACCCTGGTGCTGGAGCGCTCGTTCATGTATCCGGCCCAGATCCTGGACCGGATCCAGAGCGAGCGGGTCACCGGCTTCCCCGGGGTCCCGACCGTCTTCAGCGTGCTGCTGCAGATGGACCTGGGCGCCTTCGATCTCTCCGGCCTGCGCTACCTGACCAACACCGCCGCCGCCCTGCCCCCCAGCCACATCAGCCAGCTGCGGGCGAGCTTTCCCGGGGTCACCCTGTATTCGATGTACGGGCTCACCGAGACCAAGCGGACCCTCTACCTTCCGCCCGCGCAGCTGGACCGGCGCCCGGGCTCGGTGGGCATCGCCATTCCCGGCACCGAAGTCTGGGTCGAGGCCGAGGACGGCCGCCGGGCGGAGCCCGGGGAGGTCGGCGAACTGGTGGTCCGGGGCCGGCACGTGATGCGCGGCTATTGGGAAGCCCCGGAGGCGACCGGCCTGCGTTTCCGCCCGGGGCCGATTCCCGGCGAGCGGCTCTGCCATACAGGCGATCTGTTCCGGATGGACGCCGAGGGGTTCCTGTATTTCGTCGGCCGCAAGGATGACATCATCAAGAGCCGGGGGGAAAAGGTCGCCCCCAAGGAAGTGGAAAACGTGCTGCACATGCTTCCCGGAGTCAGCGCCGCCGTGGTCGGGGTGCCGGATCCGGTCATGGGCCAGGCGGTGAAGGCCTTCATCGTGGTCAACGGTCCGGCGCTCACCGAGGCCCAGGTGATCGCCCACTGCCGGGCCCACCTGGAGGATTTCATGGTCCCGAAGATCATCGAATTCCGCGATGCGCTGCCGACCACCGAATCGGGCAAGATCCAGAAGCGTGGGCTGGTCTGAATGTGCGGTGTCGTCGGCATCCTCGATCTGGCCGGCGGTCCGCCGGTGGATCAGGCCGCCATCCGCCAGATGCTGGCCATGATCCGCCACCGCGGCCCGGACCAGTTCGGGGTCTTCCTGGACGGGGAGATCGGCCTGGGCAGCGCCCGCCTGAGCATCATCGACCTGAGCACGGGCCAGCAGCCGATCCCCAACGAGGACCGGAGCCTGTGGATCATGTTCAACGGCGAGATCTTCAACCACACCGAACTGCGCCGGGAGCTGGAGGCCCGGGGCCACCGCTTCGCCACCACCTGCGACACCGAGACCGTCGTCCATGCCTACGAGGAATACGGCCCTGACTGCCTCTCCCGGTTCAACGGCCAGTTCGCCATCGCCATCTGGAACACCCGCGACCGTTCGCTGTTCATCGCCCGGGACCGGCTCGGGGTGCGGCCGCTGTTCTACACGGTCGCCGGCGGCGCCCTGGTGTTCGGCTCCGAGATCAAGGCGGTCCTGGCCGATCCCCGGGTCGCCGCGGCCATCGACCCGGTTTCCCTGGACCAGGTGTTCACCTACTGGAGCCCGCTTTCGCCGCGCACCTCCTTCCGCGGCATCATCGAGCTGCCGCCCGGGCACTTCATGCGGGTGCGCGATGGCCGGATCGCGGTGGAGCCTTACTGGGAACTGCGGTTCCACCAGGCCGACCGTGCCCGGTCAAGGCAGGACTATCTCGACGAATTCCGCAGCCTGCTGATCGACGCGACGTTGCTCCGGCTGCGGGCGGACGTGCCGGTCGGAGCCTACCTGAGCGGCGGGCTCGACTCCTCCACGGTGGCTTCGATCATCCGCAACCGCACCAGCAACCACCTGGACACCTTCTCGATCTCGTTCAGCGATCCGGCCTTCGACGAAAGCGCCTACCAGCGCCAGATGGCCCGTTTCCTGGGCACCGACCACCAGGTCGTCTACGCCACCGACGAGGACATCGGCCGGGTCTTCCCGGAAGTGGTCTGGCACACCGAGACGCCGGTCATGCGGACGTCGCCGGCGCCGATGTTCCTGCTTTCCAGGCTGGTGCGCGCGCACCAATTCAAGGTGGTGCTCACCGGCGAGGGCGCCGACGAGTTCCTGGCCGGCTACGACCTCTTCAAGGAAGCCAAGGTGCGCCGGTTCTGGGCCGGGCTGCCGGAATCGAAGCTCAGGCCGGGCCTGCTCAAGAAGATCTATCCGTGGCTGGAAGGCTATGCCGACGCCAACGAGGCGTACCTGGCCGGGTTCTTCGGCCTGGGCCTGACCGGGACCGCAGACCCGGACTACTCCCACCGGCTCCGCTGGCGAACCACCAGCCGGGCCAAGCGGTTTTTCAGCGCGGACTTCCAGCAGGCGGTGCGGACGGCGCCGGTCGAAGCGCCCCGCTTCCCGGCGGGGTCCGAGGCCTGGGACCCCCTTCAGCGTGCCCAGTACCTTGAGATCAGCATCTTCATGTCCCAGTACCTGCTGTCCTCCCAGGGCGACCGGATGGGCATGGCCAACTCGGTGGAAGGGCGCTTCCCGTTCCTGGACCACCGGCTGGTGGAATTCTGCAGCCGCCTGCCGCCGGCCTTGAAGCTGCGCGGTCTGACCGAAAAGTACCTGCTCAAGCAGGTGGCCCGGGAATGGCTTCCCGCCGATATCTGCGACCGGCCCAAACAGCCCTTCCGGGCGCCGATCCATCACAGTTTCTTCAACAGCGGCCGGCTGGAGTACGTCCGGGAGCTCCTGTCACCCGGGGCCATCGCCTCGGCGGGCCTGTTCAATCCGGCGGCCGTCAGCCGGCTGACGGCCAAACTGGACACCGGGACCCCCCTGGGCGAAACCGACGATATGGCGCTGGCAGGCATCCTGTCCAGCCAGCTGGTGGTCGAGCAGTTCATCACCCGCTTCGCCATGCCGTCCCCCATCGGCCCCGGCGACGACGTCAAGGCCGTCTGCCTCGAACGCACCCCTTGAGGAGCTTTCCCGTGGACATCAGAAAAGAGATCCTGGGCATGGACCCCGCGGCGGAAACCGACCGGATCGTGGACTGGCTGCGGGAGAAGATGCGCGGTTTCCGCCGGAACGGCGCGGTGCTCGGGATCAGCGGGGGGATCGACTCGTCGGTCTGCCTGGCCCTCTGCGTGCGCGCCTTCGGGCCGGAGCGGGTCATCGCGCTGATGCTTCCGGAAAAGGACTCGGATCCGGCCAGCGAGGAACTGGCCCGGATGGTCGCCGCCCACTACCGGGTCGAGCCGATCCTCGAGGACATCACCCCCGCGCTGGACGGGTTCGGATGCTATCCCCGCAGGGACGCGGCCATCGCCCGGGTGTTCCCCGAATACGACGCCGCGGCCGGCTACAAGGCGAAGATCGTGCTCCCGCCCAACCTGCTGGACGAAGACACCCTCAACGTCTATTCCCTGAAGATCATCACCCCGGACGGGAGCGAGAAGAGCCGGCGGATCCCCCCGCGGGAGCTGGCGCAGATCGTGGCGGCATCCAACTTCAAGCAGCGGGCCCGCATGGCGATGCTCTACTACCACGCCGAACTGAACAACTGCGCGGTGATCGGGACGCCCAACAAGAACGAGCATGAGCAGGGCTTCTTCGTCAAGTTCGGGGACGGCGGCGCGGACCTGAAGCCGATCGTCCACCTCTACAAGACCCAGGTCTACATGCTGGCCCGCCACCTCGGGGTGCCCGAAGCCATCCAGACCCGGGTTCCCACCACCGATACCTACAGCGCGCCATCCACCCAGGAGGAGTTCTTCTTCCGGCTGCCGTTCGAGGTGATGGATCTGTTGTGGTATGCCCAGGAGCATCAGCTTTCCATCGAAGACACCGCCCAGTCGCTGGGAATGACCGAGGTCCAGGTGCGCCGGGTGTTCGAGGATTTCAACCGCAAGAAGCGTGCGACCGCCTTCCTCCGCACCCCGCCGCTGGACCTCCCGGGGCCTGATCGCGTGGCCCCTTCCCGCTGAAGGCCCGGGGCGTGGGCAACGCGGATCCTTTCTGGATGAGTGAACAGATTCCACCGGTTCAAGAGGGACGGCCATGCTGAACTGGAAGCGCAAGGTTCTCCTCCAGCGGGCCCTTTCCAGGGTTCCCTTCGGGGAGCAACTGGACGTCCTGCTGCACGCCGTGAAGCGCTCGCCCCTGTTCCCGGAGCATGGGTTCGAAGCGGAGACCAGTGATCGGATCGCCTCGGTGGGTGGGATGATCAAGCGGCTTTCGCGCGTCCTTCCCCTGGAAGGGGCGACGGTAGTGGAAGTCGGCACCGGATGGGCGCCCATTCCCACCATCCTGCTGCACCTGGCCGGAGTGCGCAGCATCCACACCTACGATATCGTCCGCAGGGCCCGCTGGTCTGCCTGGAGAGGCATCGTCCGCGCACTCCGCCGCCACCTTGCTGCCTGTGCCGATGCCATCGGACAACCGCGCGAACGCGTCGATCTGCGGCTGGCGCGCCTCGAAGGTGCAACCAATCAGAAGCAGATGCTCGAGTTGGCTAACATCGACTATGTCGCCCCAGGTAATGTCCTGGCCACCGGCTTTCCCGATGGCAGCATCGACATGTTCTTCGCCTGGTCCGTATTCGAACATATTCCCTTGTCCGTGCTGCGCGCCTTCTGCCAGGAAGCGGGCCGACTGCTGCGCCCCGGCTCAGGACGCCTGTGCGTCCAGTTCGATTGCGCCGACAACTTTTCTGGGTTCGACAAAAGCCTGCATCCCCTGGACTATCTCCAATACAGCGACGAACAATGGAACAGCCTGGTGAACGACCGCAACCGCTACCACTTCAATCGGATCCGCGAGCAGGAGTTCCTGGACATTTTGAAAGAGTACGGGGCATCGGTCGATTACGTGGAGAACACATCAAGACCAGGGTACCTGGAATATGTGGAAGCCATGCCGCTGGCCGAGCGTTTCCAGCACTTCACCCCAGCCCAGAACGCCATCGTGACGACGGCGATCATTGCTTCCATGCAGGCCTAGCCCCGGTGCAACGCCTCGCGGGTCCAGGTCCCGCCGGCCGAATGCCCGCCCCGGTTGAGGCAGTGGTCCCACAGCTCCTGGAAGCTCCCGGCCTGATCGCCTGCCCCGCCCACCTGTTCCAGGTAGCCGCGCACCAGCTCGTTCAGGCTGATCCCCATGGCGCCGGCCCTGGCCCGGGCCTTTTCCAGGAGCTTCCTGTCGATGGAAAGCGTGAGGTCCATGCTGCCCCCATTTGCCGCAGAAGCATCATACGGGTCCATGGATCACCTGGAAAGAGGGAGCGGAACAATCGAAGTGTTCATCCCCGCCCAGGCGGGACGCCCGTCCGCCGGGAATCCGTGGGATAATTCCGGCCATGAGCGACCAGGCCCGATCCCACTCCTTTGCCCATCCCCCCGCCACCCTGCGCATCGGCGACCGGGAGGTCCGCCGCCTCGGCTACGGCGCCATGCGCCTGCCCGGCAAGGACGTCTGGGGCCAGCCCGAGGATCCCGAGGCGGCCAGGAACGTGGTCCGGCGGGCGGTGGAGCTGGGGATCCAGTTCATCGACACGTCCTGGTACTACGGGCCGCACGTCTCCAACCCGATCATCGCCGAGGCGATCCACCCCTACCCCGCGGATCTGCTCATCGCCACCAAGCTGGGCGGCCGGCGGACCCCGGACAAGGGCTGGGCCCCGTTCAACCGCCCGGAGGAGCTGCGCCAGGGCTGCGAGCACGATCTGCGCGAGCTCCGCCTGGAGACCATCGATGTGGTGCACCTGAGGTTCATCCCCAACGAGGTGCCGTTCCTCGAGTGCCTGGACGCGCTGATCCAGCTCCGGGCGGAGGGCAAGCTGCGCCACATCGGCCTGAGCAACGTCAACGCCGCGCAGGTGGGCGCCGCCCTGGCGCGCACCCCGGTGGTGACCGTGCAGAACATGTACAACGTCGCCGGCGGAACCGGGTTCCTGGCCAAGGCCACCCATGCCGAGGTGGATTCCCCCGAGGCGGTGCTGGAGCTGTGCACGGAGCTGGGCATCGCCTTCCTGCCGTTCTTCCCCCTGGCGGTGGGCGCCTACGCCCGGCCCCAGGCCGCCCTGGACACCAGCGCGGCCCGCCACGGCGCCACCCAGGCCCAGATCGCCATCGCCTGGCTGCTCGCACGTTCACCGGTGATGCTGCCCATCCCCGGCACCTCCTCCATCGCCCACCTGGAGGAGAACTGGGCGGCCCGCGACATCCGGCTGGAGCCCGGAGAGGTGGACGCCATCGCCCGAGAGGCCCGGGCCTAATTTTGAGGATGGCGCGGGCCGCAGTTTCTTTGCCGGGATGTTTTTGGGTAAGACGTTTCCGGGTCAGCGCGCATCCCATTGGCAAGGAGAGCACTCCATGAGCCCACGGCTGCCCAGGACGCCCAGGAAGGTGGAGGCCCCCGCCAAGGCCGATTCCGACCTCCTCTCCGCTGTCCGCCTGATCTGGGAAGAGGCCCGCACCCAGGCGGTAAGGACGGTCAACACGGCCATGGTCCGAGCCAACTGGCGCATCGGAAGGCAGATTGTCGAGGCCCAACAGGCCGGGAAGATCCGGGCGGGGTATGGGGAGGAACTGCTGGTGAACCTTTCCGGCGTGCTTCGCGCCGAATACGGCAACGAATTCTCCCTGACCGGACTCAAGTACATGCGCGCTTTCTACCTCGCCTATCCCGACCTGCTGGCAATGGGTCACACGGTGTATGACTAATCCATAACTGTAGGTATATCAACGGAAAACCCTCAAGGTTGACCGGCAGGACGCCCGGGATTTCTACGAGATCGAGGCCATTCGAAATGGTTGGAGTGCCCGGGCGCTGGAACGGCAGATCGATAGCCTGCTGTTCTTCCGGCTGGCCAAGAGCAGGGACAAGAAGGGCCTGCTGGCACTGGCCAACGAGGGCATGCGGGTGGAACGGCCGGTGGACGCAATCCGGGATCCTTACGTCCTGGAATTCCTGGACCTGCCGGAGTCTCATCACCTGGTGGAGTCCAAGCTGGAATCAACCCTGATCACCAAGCTTCAGGATTTTCTGCTCGAACTCGGGAGCGGCTTCGCCTTCGTGGGTCGGCAGAAACGCATCACCCTTGATGGAGACCATTTCTACCCTGACCTGGTCTTCTACCACACCCGCCTGAAGTGCTACGTGGTGATCTGAAGACCACCAAGCTCAGCCACGGCGACCTCGGGCAGATGCAGCTCTACGTGCGGTACTACGACGGGGAAGTGGCCGATGTCGGGGACAATCCCACCCTCGGACTCATTCTCTGCACGGACAAGAACGATGCGGTAGTCCGCTTCGTGCTGGGCGAGGACGATACGAAGATCTTCGCCAGTCGTTACAAGCTGCACCTGCCCACGGAGGAAGAACTCCGGGCCGAGTTGGAGCGGGAAATGGCTTCGCTGGCGGAGGTGTCGTCCTCCCTTCGCGGCATCCGGAAGAAGCGAAACCCATAGTTGCTTCTATCAGGCAGGATGCCGGCGGCTGATCAGTTTGATCAATCTGCCGAAACATACTGGATCAGCCACGTTCCAGGCTTTTCCCTACGCCAGCACCGGCGGCACGGTCACGGCCTTGGCGTCCCAGATCTCCGCCGCGTACTCCCGCACGGTGCGGTCGATGGAGAACCGCCCCATGCCGGCCACGTTGAGGATGGACATCCGGGCCCAGTCCCCCGGGCTGGCGTAGATGCCCGAAGCGCGGGCCTGGGTCTCCAGGTAGGCGGCGAAATCGGCGCAGTGGCAGTAGTGGTCCGAGTCCAGCAGGATGCGGGCGATGGCGTCGAACCGCCCGCCATCCAGCCGGGCGATGGTGCCGATGGCGGCCATCAGTTCCGGGTCGGCCTCGGCCCAGTCCCGGGGCCGGTAGCCCCGGTCCCGGAGCGCCACGATCTCCTTGGCGGTGTGGCCGAAGATGAAGATGTTCTCCGCCCCCACTTCGTCCCTGATCTCGACGTTGGCCCCGTCCAGGGTGCCGATGGTGAGGGCGCCGTTGAGGGCGGCCTTCATGTTGCCGGTGCCGGAGGCTTCGGTGCCGGCGGTGGAGATCTGCTCGGACAGTTCGCAGGCCGGGAACACCTGCTCGGCCAGGGACACCCGGTAGTTCTCCAGGTAGGACACGCTGAGCCGGCCCTGGCAGACCGGGTCGGCGTTGATGGCGGCCCCCAGGGCGCAGGCCAGCTGGATGATGTTCTTGGCCACCCAGTAGGCGGGCGCGGCCTTGCCGCCGAGCATGACCGCGCGCGGCACGCCCGCGTCCCGGCCGTCCCGCAGCCGGTTCCACAGGGCCGCCACGTGCAGCAGGTTCAGCAGCTGCCGCTTGTATTCATGGATGCGCTTGACCTGCACGTCGAACAGGAAGGCCGGGTCGAGCACGGTCCCCTGGGCGTCCCGGAGCGCCGTGACGAAGGCGGCCTTGTTCGCCGCCTTGACCCGGGTCCACTGCTCCCGGAAGCCGGCGTCGCTGGCGAAGTCCCTGAGTCCGCGCAGCTGGTCGAGATCCTTCATCCAGCCTTCCCCGACCGCCTCGGTGATCAGCCGGGAGAGGCCCGGATTGCACCGCAGCAGCCAGCGCCGGGGGGTGATGCCGTTGGTCTTGTTGTTGATGCGGCCCGGGAACAGCTCGTTCATCTCGGCGAAGGTGGACGCCTTCAGGATGTCCGTGTGCAGCTGGGCCACCCCGTTGACCGAATGGCTGCCGGCGATGGCGAGATTGGCCATGCGCACGCTGTGCCCGTGGTCGACGACGGCCAGCCGGTCCAGCTTGGCGTCGTCGAAGGGATAGCGTTCCCGCACCACCACCCGGAAGCGGCGGTCGATCTCCTCGATGATCTCCAGGTGGCGCGGCAGGATCCGCCGCAGGAGCTCGGCCGACCAGACTTCCATGGCTTCGGGCAGGATCGTGTGGTTGGTGTAGGCGCAGACCTTCTGGGTGAGCTCCCAGGCCAGGTCCCAGCCCAGCCCCTCCTGGTCGATGAGCACCCGGATCAGCTCCGGGACCGCCAGGGCCGGGTGGGTGTCGTTGAGCTGGACCGCGACCTTGTCCGGAAAGTCCTCCCAGGTCCACTGGGGCCGTTTCTTGAAGCGCCGGACCACGTCCTGGAGGGTCGCCGAGACGAAGAAGAACTGCTGCTTGAGCCGCAGCTCCTTGCCGGCGCTCTGGTCGTCGGCGGGGTAGAGCACCTTGGAGATGTTCTCGGAGACCGTCTTGTCCTGGACCGCCTGGACGTACTCGCCGGCGTTGAAGCGGCCGAGGTCGAACTCGCGGCTGGAGCGCCCGGACCACAGCCTCAGGGTGTTGACGGTGCCGTTGCGGAACCCGCATACCGGCGTGTCGAAGGCCATGGCCCAGACATCCTGGGTGTCCACCCATTCGACCCGGTACTGGCCCTTGGCGTCCAGGCCGGCCTGGGTACGGCCGTAGAAGCGCACCGGGTAGATGACGTCGGAACGCCGGATCTCCCAGGGGTTGCCGTAGCGCAGCCAGTTGTCGGGGAACTCCACCTGGCCGCCGTCCAGGATCTTCTGCTGGAAGATCCCGTATTCGTAGCGGATGCCGTAACCGTAGAAGGGCAGCTCGAGGGTGGCGGCGGCATCCAGGATGCAGGCGGCGAGGCGCCCGAGACCGCCGTTGCCCAGCCCGGCGTCCCACTCCTGCTGGGCGATCGCCTCCATCCGGAAGCCGATCTCCTCCATCGCCCGGCAGTAGGCGTCCTCCGCGTCCAGGTTGAGGATGCTGTTGCGCAGGGACCGGCCCATCAGGAACTCGAGGGAAAGGTAGTAGACCCGCTTCACGTCCTGCCGGTAGTAGGTGTTCTGGGTCTTGAACCATCGCTCCATCATCCGGTCGCGCACGCTCCGGGCCAGGGCCTGGTAGACGTCGAAATCCCTGGCCGTGAACTGGTCCTGGGCGACCGAATACATCATCCGGTGCGCGAAGGCGTCGATGATCCCCGGGACGTCGAGCCGGCCGGGGGCGGGTTGGGGGATGTTCCGGACGCCGATGACCATCGTGGCTGCTCCCCGCATGCTGCTGTTGCTGTTGGTGGATGTGAGCTGAATCTAGCACAACCCGCCGGCCTGGACATCCAGGTTCATAATGGAGGTTCACGGACGGCGGAATCACGGGAGGGCATGATGCAGGTGGTCGCGTTCAACGGCAGTCCGAGAAAGACCTGGAATACCGCGAAGCTGCTGGGCAAGGCGCTCGAAGGGGCCGCTTCCCGGGGCGCGGAGACGGCCCTCGTCAATCTCTACGACCTCCACTACCAGGGCTGCGCCAGCTGCTTCGGCTGCAAGCTCAAGGGCGGGAAGTCCTACGGCAAGTGCGCCATCAAGGACGACCTCACCCCGGTCCTGGAGCAGGTCCGCCAGGCCGGCGCGCTTTTGCTGGGGTCGCCGATCTATTTCTGGACGGTCACCGGCGAGATGAAGTCGTTCATGGAACGCCTGATGTTCCCCTACTACCGCTACGCCAAGGACGGTGATCCGCTCCAGACGCTGTTCCCCCGGGTGATTCCGACCGGTTTCATCTACACCCTGGGCGCTCCGGAAGCCCGGATGCAGGAGATCGGATACCACAAGGCCATCGGGCTCAACGAGATGTTCCTCGCCAAGGTGTTCGGCAAGTCCGAGTCCATGGTGAGCTGCGACACCTACCAGTTCGAGGACTACAGCCGGATCGACCACACCCGGTTCGACGAGACGGCCAAGGCCGCCCAGCGCGACCGGCAGTTCCCCCTGGACTGCCGGAAGGCGTTCGCCATGGGCGCCAGGCTGGCCGAGGGCTGATCAGGCCCGGGCCTGGCCGAACTCCTCCAGCTTGGCCTGGATCTCCTCCATGGTGAATGGCTTGGAGATCACGGCCACCCCCGGCAGCCGGAGGCACTCCCAGTTCTCGATATCGGGCTGGCCCGAGGAGAACAGGATGGGCAGGTCCGGAAGCAGCTCCCGGATCAGCGCCATGGCCTGGGTCCCGGTCATGCCGGGCATGTTCTGGTCGAGGATGACCAGGTCGGGGACGGTGCCCGCGCGGAGGATGGCGAGCGCTTCGGCGCCGCCCCCGACCGCCGTCACCTGCCCTATTCCCGCCTTCCTGAGCATCCGCAGCATCAGGGTCCGGACATCCTCGTCATCGTCCACCAGCAGCACCGAGCTCAGCGCGGGCGGCGGCGCGGCCGCGGGGGCGGGCCCATCCTGGACCGGAGCGGGGATCCGCGGGACCCGGAGCGTGACGATGGTCCCGCGTTCCGGCTCGCTGGCGATGTCCATGGTGCCGCCGTGGGCCTTGATCACCCCGTAGCTCATGCTCAGGCCCAGGCCCGCGTCCGGCCGGTCCTCCTTGGTGGTGAAGAAGGGATCCAGGACGTGCTCCAGCACCTGCCCGGCCATGCCGCGGCCGCTGTCCTGCACCGCCACCTCCACCCAGTCCGGGTCCGGGCAGGAGGTCCGCAGGGTCAGGGTCCCGCCGCCGGGCATGGCCTCCACCGCGTTCAGGCAGAGGTTCACCAGGGCGAGGTTGAAGCTGCCCGCGTCGCCGTGGATCCATACCGGCTCCGGCTCCAGCAGGACGAGGCTGCGGACCCGGTTGCCGGTGGTGCTGTCCATGAGGGCGCGGACCTCCTGGATGATCGCGTGCAGTTCGAACGGGGCCCGGCTGGCCAGGGTGGGCCGGCTGAACTGGATCAGCGACTTCACCACCTCCCTGCCCCGCAGGCAGGCCCTGCCGATGCTCTGGTAGGCCTCCCGGTCCGAGGGGTCGGCCGCGAGCGTTTCGCGGATGGAGGCGGTGCCCATGGCCACGGCCAGCACGTTGTTGATGCTGTGGGCGACGCCGGCCGCCAGCAGCCCGAGGCTTTCCATCGTCCGGGCCAGCTGCAGCTGGCGCTGGATCCGGGCATTCTCCGCCTCCGCGGTCTTGCGCCCGGTGATGTCCTCGACCAGGCCCAGGTGCCGGGCCGGACCGCCGGGTTCGGCGGGCAGGCGGACCATTTTCAGGTTCACCCACACGGTCCGCCCCGACCGGTGCACATAGCGCTTCTCCTTGGTCACCTCTTCCACCTGGCCCGAGGCCAGGGCCACCACCGACAGGAGATCCGCCGGCAGGTGATCGCTGTGGGTGAGATCCAGGAAGGTGAGCTTCAGCAGTTCCTCCGCGGAGTAGCCGAGGATCTGCTCCAGCCGGGGATTGGCGGCCAGGAACCGGCCCGTGGCCGATTCGACGATGGCCATCCCTAGGGGCGCCTTCTGGAACAGCGTCCGGAACTGCCGCTCGGAGACGGCAGCCTGCTCCCGGGCCGCATGTTCGGCCGTGCTGTCCTTGAAGATGACCCCGAACTGCCCCGGTCCGGGGCTGAAGACCTGCAGGGACAGCCAGAGGTTCAACGACCCGACGAAGGTCTCGAGCCGCTCGGGCCGCCCGCTGGCGGCCACCCGGCCGTAGGCCGCAAACAGATCCGGCGAGGTTTCCCGCAACCCGGGGAGGAGCTCCGAGATCCTCCGGCCCACGACCTCCCCGAGGCCGGTCAGCGCCGTGAAGGCCGGGTTCACCGCCAGGTAGATCCAGTCCACCGGCTCGACGCCATCGAACACCATCTCGCAGACGGCGCAGCCTTCCTCCATGCGCTCGAAGAGCGCCCGGCAGAATCCGGCGGCGCCTGGATGCTCCTGGGGATGGGCCATGTTGAATCCGTTCTGGTCCGGGTGGGAGGTGGATCGGGTCAGCAGGTGCGCGGCCGGGAAGCCGGTCCCGGCTATTATCGTCTTTTGCAATAAAATTAGTTTGATCTTTTTTTAACCAGCAGCCGGAGCGAAGCCCCGGCGCTTCCAGGATCACCCTTCGGCCGGACCGGGAAGGGTGAAGAAGAAGGTCGCGCCCCGGTCCGGTTCCGCTTCCGCCCAGATCCGGCCGCCGTGCCGGTGGACGATCCGCTGGACGATGGCCAGACCGATGCCGGTTCCCTCGAACTCCTGGGCCGAGTGCAGCCGCTCGAACGCGTGGAACAGTTTCCCGGCATAGGCCGGATCGAAGCCGGCGCCATTATCCCGGACGAAGAAGGCCCGGACGCCGCCGGGGGTGAGCGTCTGGCCCACGGCGATGCGCGGGTCCCCGCGCCTGGCGGTGAATTTCCAGGCGTTGCCCAGCAGGTTCTCCAGCGCCACCCGGATCAGGCTGGCGTCGGCCTGGGCCCGCAGGCCCGGCTGGAGCGAGACCTCGACGGCGCGCCCGGGGCCGGCGCCGGCCAGTTCGGCCAGCACTTCCCCGCAGATCAGGGTCAGATCGACCTCCCCCAGGTCCAGTTCGCTGCGGTGGATCCGCGACAGCTTGAGCAGGTCCTCGATGAGCTGCCCCATGCGCTGGGTGCCGCTGCGGATGCGCTCCAGGTGGCGCCTGCCGGTCGCGTCCAGGACATCCTGGTAGTCCTCCAGCAGGACCAGGCTGAACCCGTCGATGCCGCGCAGGGGCGCGCGCAGATCGTGCGACACCGAATAGCTGAACGCCTCCATCTCGCGGTTGGCGGCTTCCAGCTGGGCGGTGCGGTCCTTCACCCGCTGCTCCAGTCCCTCGTTCAGCCGGCGGATCTCGGTCTCCGCCCGCTGGGTGAGCAGGTGCGCCTCCCTGAGGGCCGCGGTCTTGCGCTTGCGGTCGGTGATGTCCACGAAGGAGACCAGCACCCGGGCCAGGGTCGCCTCGCAGCCGGACTGGACCGACAGGTTCAGGTCCAGGATCAGCAGGTTGCCGTCGCTGTCCAGATGGGGGATCTCGGCCCGGAACCGGGTCCTGCCCTCGGCCAGCGCGACCAGCTCCTCCCGGAACACCGGCAGCGAGTCCTCGGTGAAGAAGCGCGGCAGGTTGCGGATGATCTCATCCTTGCTCCCGGCCTTCAGGGTCAGGATGCTGGCATGGTTGATGTCGAGGATCCGCACCTGGCCGGCGATCCGCTCGACCTCCTCCGGGCGGTCCGCGAGGTAGGCGCGCAGGTCCCGGTTCCCGGCCCCGCGGATGGCGTCGAGGCTCGCCTTGACCAGGGAGAAATCCTCCTCCCAGATGCCGATGGGGGAATCCTCGAAGATCGACCGGAACCGAGATTCGCTGAGCTGGAGTTCCCGGGTCCGCAGCCGGACGTTGCGCCGAAGCATCCAGACCCACAGCAGGAGCAGTCCCAGGAAGCACCCGGCGCCCGCCGCGGACCAGGCCACCGTCCTGAGGTCGCGCCGGGTGGCGATGGGCGCGCCATACCACTGCCGCTCGATGGCCGCGTACTCGGACTTGCTGATCAAGTCGAAGCCGCGCTGGACCTCCGCCAGGAGGGCCTGGTCGCCCTTGCGCACGGCCCGGTGGAACGCGCCGCTGTACAAGGATTCGCTTTCCCGGAACTGATCCTGTATGCCCATTTTGATGAGAAAATAATGGGCCGGCGGACCGTCGACCGTGAAGACCTTGATCTTGCCGTCCCTGGCGGCGGCGATGAGGGTCTCGTAGTTTTTGAACAGCAGGAAATTCGAAACGCCCGCGGCCTTCAGAATCTCGATCGAGTTGTCGCCCTCCTTGGCCCCGACGATGAAGCCGTTCAGGTCCCTGGGTCCGCGGATGCCCGCCAGCTCCTTGCTGAAGAAGATCGGCACATCGATCCGCATGTAGGGGCTGGAGAAATCGTACAGGGCCTTGCGCTGTTCGCTTTCGAAGATTGTGTCGATGACATCGTAGCGGCCCGCCGCCATGCGCCGCTGGGCCTCGCCCCAGTCCATGGCGTCCAGCTGGACCCGGATGCCGGTCTTCCTGGCCCACAGCGCCCACTGGTCCACCAGGATGCCTTTGAGGCTCCCGTCCGCGGCCCGGAAGATGCAGGGCGGGTAGTTGTCGTCCATCACCACCCGGATCGAGCCGCCCGGAACGGGCCCGACCGGAGCTCCGCCCGCCGCGCGGCCGGCGGAGCCCGCCAGCAGCCAGACCAGGCATAGGGAAAGGGCCAGACGCGCCCAACTCCCCGTGGTGAAGGAAGAAACTTTCATATCGTTATCGATGGTCCCAGATTTTTTGAATTTATCACAGATCCGGGGTCCCCGGACGGATGTACCGGGTCCTGGTCCGGCGGCAATGATGAGACAATGCCCCTGGCCCGCCTGCCCCCCCAAGGAACCCATGACCGACTTCCTCGCCATCCTGAGCGACAGCGAAGACCAGCTGCTGGCCTCGGTGATGCGCCACGCCGAGGGCCGCACCCGCTATCTGGCGGCGGTAGAGGCGGTCTGGCACCTCTCCTTCCGGGGCCTGACCGACACCCTCCGGAAGGCGGTGGCGGCCGGCGCCCTGCTTGCGCCCGACCCCACCCTGGACGACCTGGGCGATCCGATGGTCGAATTCGGCCGGCTTGAGGCGAAGCGCCACCGGGAGCGCGGCATCAGCCTGGAAATGTTCATCGGACTGATGAAACTGTTCCGCGCCGCCTACCTGGAAGTCCTGCGCGGGCAGCTGCGGCAGGAAACCGGGCTGGCTTCGGCCGTCGAACAGATCCTGCGGTTCTTCGACCGGATCGAGATCTCCTTCTGCCTCGCCTGGGTCCGGGAAGCGGAAGCGGGGAACGTGAAGGGGCTGGAAGAGAGGAACCTGGAGCTGGTGACCGAACGGGACCGGTTCGTGGCGATCTTCGAAAGCATCCCCATGCCGATCCTCCTGCTCGATCCGGACCTGTCGGTGCGCAACATGAACCACGCCGCCTACCGGCTGTTCGTGGGTTCGGGCGCGCCCGGCGCCTGGTACTACAACCCCGGCCAGCTGGCGGCCGAACCGCTGCTCTCCGCGCTGTTCCCCGGTTTCTTCAAGGAGCTCGAGTCCTTCCAGGAGCAGACCGAGGGGCGCTGGGAACGGGACTGGAGCGCCGAGCGGGACGGGGTGCCGATGGCCTTCCGGGTGGTGCTGGCGCGGATGCTGGACCTGCCCCGGCCCTTCGCCGGCATCCTGGTGACGTTCGACGACCAGACCGAACGGGTCAACGCCGCCCGGGAGCGGGAACGGATGCTCGCCGAGGTCAGGAGCCTGTCGAGCCTCCTGCCGATCTGCGCCTGGTGCAAGAAGGTCCGCAATGACCAGGGCTACTGGGACCAGCTGGAGGGCTACCTCGGGACCCACGCCGGGATCCTGTTCTCCCATGGCGTCTGTCCGGACTGCGCGGCGAAGGTGCGTTCCGAGCAGGCCGGGCAGAGCTGAGTCGGCGCTGCCATTCTTCCGGCCGGATGGACCGGGCCAGGATGGTTCCGGCCGTCCAGGTTCAGTCCGGAAGCGTGAAGAAGAAGGTCGCGCCCCGGCCCGGCTCGGATTCGGCCCAGACCCGGCCGCCATGGCGGTTGATGATCCGCTGGACGATGGCCAGGCCGATGCCGGTGCCTTCGAACTCGCTGGCCGCGTGCAGCCGCTGGAAGGCTTGGAAGAGCTTGTCCTGGAACGCCATGTCGAAGCCCGCGCCGTTGTCCCGGACGTAGCAGGCCCGGTCTCCGCCGGCCAGGACCTGCTCGCCGACCTCGATCCTGGGCCCGGAGCACTTGGCGGTGAACTTCCAGGCGTTGCCCAGGAGGTTCTCCAGCATCACCCGGAGCAGGCGGGCATCGGCCCGCACTGACAGGCCCTGCTGGATGCTGACTTCCGTCCGTCGTTCCGGGACGGACCGGGCCAGATCCGCCGTCAGCAGAGCGCACAGCCCGGACAGATCGATCGTTTCCAGGTTCAGGTCCTGGCGGTGGATATGGGACAGCTTCAGGAGGTCCTCGATGAGCTGCCCCATCCGCTGCGCCCCCTGGCGGATCCGGCCGAGGTAGTTCCGGGCGGTCTCGTCCAGCCGATCCTGGTAGTCCTCCAGCAGCACCTGGCTGAAGCCGTCCACGCCCCGGAGCGGCGCGCGCAGATCGTGGGACACCGAGTAGCTGAACGCCTCCAGTTCCCGGTTGGCGGCCTCCAGCTGGGCGGTCCGCTCCTTCACCCGCCGCTCCAGTTCATCGTTCAGCGCCCGCCGCTCGGTGATGTCCCGGTAGAAGCACAGGACGGTGGACTTCCCGCCGGAGTCCACCAGGCTGGCGCTGACCTCCATGGGCACGATATGGCCGTCCTTGTGCAGGTGCTCGGTCTCGAAGGTCAGGGATTCGCCGGCCAGCAGCCGCCGCGTCCGTTCCGGCACCAGCAGGTAGGATTCGGGCGTGTCCACGTCGCGCAGGGTCATGTGCTTCATCTCATCGACCCGATAGCCGTGCATGCGGGCGAAGGATTCGTTGAGTTCGATGACCTCGCCTTCCGGCGTGGCGCTGCAGATGCCGTCGCTGGCTCGGTTGAACTGGTTCCGGTAGCGTTGTTCGCTGGCCCTCAGGGCCTCCTCGGCCTGCTTGCGCTCGGTGATGTCCTGGATCGTTCCGGTCAGGGAGAGGAAGGCTCCCCCGGGGCCGAAGGAGCCCCGGCCCAGGCCCTTCACCCACCGGGTTTCGCCGTCGTTCCGGCGGATGATCCGGTATTCCCTGGCGAACGGCTGGCGGCCGGCGATGACGGTTTCCCGCAGGTAGCTGGCCATCATCTCCCGGTCGCCGGGATGGATGAGCGCGAGCCAGTTGTCGATGGTGCGGTCGTAGTCGAAATCGATGCCGAAGATGTGGTCCAGCACTTCGGAGGACTTCCATACGCCATGGACGAAATCCGCCTTGTAGGACCCGACCGCCGCCGCGCGCTGGGATTCCCGGAAGAAGAAATCGCTTTCCAGCAGCGCCTGGGCGTTGCGCTTGCGTTCGGTCAGGTCGGTGAAGGAGACCAGGACCCGGGCCAGGGTGGCTTCGTGGCCGGGCATGACCGACAGGCGCAGGAACAGCTGGCGCATCCGCCCGTCGAGCGCGCGCAGGGGCAGCTCGCTTTCGAACGCCAGGCTGCCCTCGAACAGCGCGCCCATTTCCTCCCGGAACGCCCCGAGCGAGGCTTCCGTAAGCAGCCGTGGGAGCATCCGGGCGATGGGGTCGGTCGGGGCCGCCCCCAGCAGGCGCAGGGCCGCGGGGTTCGCGCCCACGGTCCGGACCCGGCCGGCCAGGTTCATCAGTTCCTCCGGGTGGGAACGCAGGTGCAGCCGCAGATCGCCCACCCCGTCCCGGCGGAGTTCGTGGAAGCGCTGCTGCACCTCGCTGAAGTCCTCCTCCTGGATCGGCAGCGGTGAAGCCTCGTACAGGGCCCGGAACCTCGCTTCCGAGGTCTGCAGCTCGGCCTCCGCCTGCTTGCTTCCGGTGATGTCGACCACCATCCCGAGCACCCCGGTGATCTCCCCCCCGGCATTGCGGAAGGCGGAACAGGTCTGCCGGATCCAGCCGGTGCGCCCGGTGCTGGCGATGTAGTAGGGAACATCGATGGCCTCGCCCTCCGCTCCGGCCAGCGCCTGCTCGACCCGGTCCATGGCCCCCGTCACCCGCAGGAACGGGAACTGCTCCAGGGGATGCCGGCCCAGCACCGCCGCGGCCGGCATCCCGGTCAGCCGCTCCATGTAGGGGTTCCAGACCTGGTAGCGCAGGTCGGGCCCATAGACGATGATCCCCACCTGGGCGCTGCGGATGATCCGCTCGCTGAACTGGTGCTCCTCCGCCAGCGCGGCCTCCGCCCGCCTGCGCTCGGCCTTGAGCCGCCGCATGGTCACGGTCAGCCACGGGCTGGTCACGGCCGCACCCCGCTGAACGGGGCCAGCTTGGCCTGGATCCCGGCCAGGCTGGAGGAATACCGGGTATCCCGCGGGATATCCCAGTCGAAGGTGCCCAGGTTCGCGGACCGGGTGGCCAGCGACAGCCGCTGCACGGTGGCGATGAGGTCCAGTCTGCTGGCGTCCAGGGCGCTCATGGGTTCAGCCGGCCATGGCCCGCTCGGCCGCGCTCCGGGCGTGCAGCCGGGTGGTGTCGAAGGTGGGCACCGGGGCGTCCCGGGGATCGATCAGCAGCGAGATCTCGGTGCAGCCCAGGATGATGCCCTGGGCGCCCTGGGCCACCAGCCTGCCGATGATCCTCCGGTACTGGTCGCGCGACGCGTCGAGCACCTGGCCCAGGCAGAGCTCCTCATAGATGATCTGATGCACGATGAGCCGATCCGCGGCTTCCGGAACCACCACCTCAAGCCCGTGCCGGTCCTCCAGCCGGCCCCGGTAGAAGTCCTGCTCCATGGTGAACCGGGTGCCCAGCAGGCCGACCCGGCCCAGTCCCAGGGCCCGGACCGCTTCCGCGGTGGGATCGGCGATGTGCAGGAGCGGGATATCGACCGCCTGCTCCATGGCCTCCGCGACCTTGTGCATGGTGTTGGTGCCCAGGACCATGAAGTCCGCCCCGGCCGCCCGCACCGAGCGGGCGGCGCCGGCCATGGCCCGGCCCGCCGCTTCCCAGTCGTCAGCGTGCTGCAGGCGCTCGATCTCATGGAAATCGACGCTATGCAGGACCAGCTTGGCGGAGTGCAGGCCGCCCAGCTTGGCCCTGACGGTCTCATTGATGATTCGGTAATAGGGGATGGTGGATTCCCAACTCATGCCGCCGATGAGCCCGATGGTTTGCAAGGACGGATCCTCCCAATGAACCGCGAAAATATTATTTAGGTATTCATCATCACATACATCCGGCTGGACCCGCACCCCGCTATATTTTCAAAGTTCTACCGCGACCGGTTCGGACCCAAGCTCCACATGGCCGGTCATGGAAGACCCGGCGTTGAGCGGAAGCCGGGCGCAGACCGGCGAAGCCATGAAGGAAATCGCGGTCACCCCCAGGAAGGCCACCGAGAAATCCGACAGGTGGGGGATCAGGTGTCCGGTCAGGGCCATGGACAGCGCCAGCAGGGCCGATGAGACGCAGATCCCCAGGGACAGCATCAGCTGCTGGAAGGTGGCGTAGAAACTGGTGGCCGAGCTCATCCGCGGCTGGGGGATATCGGCGTAGGCGACGGTGTTGAGGGCGGTGAACTGCAGCGACTGGAAGAACCCGCCCACCACCAGCGCAAGGTTGATGCACATCAGCGGCCAGCTGGGCCGGAAGGCGGCGCAGATGGCCAGGAAGCCGGTGGCGATCAGCCCGTTCCAGACCAGGGTGGTGCGGAAGCCGAAGCGGCGCAGGATCGGAGTGGTCACGGTCTTCATGAGGAACGACCCCATGGCGGTGGAGAAGGTGATGAGCCCGCTCCGGGCGGCCGAATAGCCGAAGCCCACCTGCATCATCATCGGCAGCAGGAAGGGCAGCGCGCCGCCGGTGATGCGGGTCAGCGAACCGCTGATCACCGAGATGCCGAAGGTGGGGATCCGCATCAGCTTGAAGTCGAGGATCGGGTTGAGCGCCCAGCGGGCGTGCCGCAGGTAGCCCACCCCCGCCACCAGTCCCACGGCCAGGATGATCGCGGTGGCGCGGGCCGAGGTGCCGCCGCCGCGGCTGGCCATCTCCAGGCCGTACATCAGGCACGACAGGGACACCGAGGACAGCAGGAAGCCGCGCAGATCGAACTGGCCCGGATCCGGTTCCCGGACGTCCTCGATGAACACCGTAGCCAGATAGATGCCCAGGATCCCGATCGGCACGTTGATGTAGAAGATCCAGCGCCAGGACAGGTAGGTGACCAGGAAGCCGCCCAGGGGCGGGCCGACCACCGGCCCGAGCAGGGCGGGCACCGTGAACCAGGACATGGCCGCGACCAGGTCCTTCATGGCCACCGTGCGCAGCAGCACCAGCCGGCCGACCGGCACCATCATGGCGCCGCCGATGCCCTGGAACAGCCGCGCCGCCACCAGGATCGGCAAGCTGTTGGCCTGGCCGCAGAGCATGGAGCCCACGGTGAAGATGGCGATGGCCAGGCGGAAGATCAGGCGCGCGCCGAAGCGATCGGCGAAATAGCCGCTGGCCGGGATGAACAGGGCCAGTCCGAGCATGTACGAGGTGAGGGCCACGCTCATGTGCAGCGGCGAAACCTGGAAGCTGCGGGCCATGGTCGGCAGGGCGGTGGCCAGGACCGTGGAGTCCAGGGTTTCCATGAACAGGGCGCTGGCGATGATGAGGGCGGTGGTCCGGAAGCTGTGCCTGGAGACCACCGGTGATGAATCAGACGTTGTCATAGCAATAATAATACCTGAGGATCGCCTGGTTGTGCGTCCTAGGCCCAGCCAGCGATGCGGCTGCCGTCCCACAGGTAGTGCAGCGGCCTGATGATCCGGCAATCGGCCACCGCCCTGGTGCGGAACAGCGCCGCGCATTGCCCGCCCGCCCGGCGCACGCTGGAATAGGCCACCCCATCCCTGCCCTCGCCCCGGCAGGCCGCGGCCCAGGCCTGGGCCGCCGGGTAGCGGTCCGGATCGGGATCGTAGAGTTCCGGACGCTCGGCCTGCCGGCCCCGGATATCGGCCAGCGAACCGCTGACCTTGGCCCTGAGGACCTGGTGGTCCAGGGCCATGGGGATCTGCCCGGTGCTGGCCATGAACCGGGCCCGGTGCCAGGCCACCTCCTCGATGGCCGTGGCCTCTTCCAGGCCCGCGTAGAACACTCCGAACGACCCGTCGCTGAACCGGGAGGGGACCGGGTAGACGAAGGGCGCCATGATGAATCCGCAACCGGGACCCGAGACCCATTCCGACTTCGCCAGCGCCAGGATCCGCATGCCCTCGCCGTGGTGGGAGCTGAAGGCCAGTTCCAGCCGGAGGTTGTCCTCGAGGTCCTCGGGGCTTGCGGCCCGTTCGAAGACGGCGATGGGCGGGAACCTGGTCGGCACCACCCGCCACACGGGCTGGTCGATGAAGGCCGAAACCTTCATGCCCACCCGCCCCGCTGGGCGTCCAGGTAGCGCCGGACCGTGAACAGCCCGGTGATCCCGCCCCGGATCATGATCTCCAGGGCCGGCGCGCCCCGGAACGGTTCGGCGCTGTTGGGGCGCCTGACCCAGGCGTCGGCGGAAGCGGCGTCCGGAAGCAGGATCTGGAGGGACTTGTAGATCCCCAGCAGGTGCGAGATCCGTTCCAGCTGGTCGTGGTCGAGCCTGGCCTTCCGTTCCCGCTTCCACTTGAAGTAGGTGGACCGGGAGCGCAGCCCGAGCAGCGCCATCTGCTCCTCGAACGCCAGTCCCCAGAGATCGGCGATCCGGAAGAAGGTGCGGATCCCAGCTCCGGACAGGCGCTCCAGCTCCGCCGGGTCAGTCGGGAGACTGACGGAGGCGGCGGCGGAATCGAACGGCATGGAGGGGACAGCGGCTGAGTTCATAATAGAACCTACCACCCCATTCTAGTTCATAAATGAACCGGGTCAAGTCCGCGGGGTCACAGGCCCGTCAGCGGGATCCGCCTGCCCCGGCCGAACGCCCATGGGCTCACCTTGAGCGAGAACGGCAGCTGCCGGCGCTTGAACTCCGAGTTGCGCAGCAGCTTGAAGATCCGCGGCAGCGCGGCCCGGGCCTGGGCCAGGGCGGGGCCGTCCAGCAGGCACTCCAGGTCCCCCAGCAGGGTCTCCTCCTCCCGCCGGGCCTCCAGCAGGGTGCCGAGGATGGCGTCCAGCTGGGCGTAGGGGATCAGGCTGGCCTCGTCGGTCTGGTCGGGGCGCAGCTCCGCCGTGGGGCTGCGCTCCAGGATGGCCTTGGGAATGGCGGGGCCCAGTTCCCGGGCCAGGGCGAACACCCGGGCCTTGAGGCAGTCGCCCAGGATGCCGAACGCCCCGATCCCGTCCCCGTACAGGGTGAAGTAGCCGGTGGCGGCCTCGCTCTTGTTGCCGGTGTTCAGCACGGCCACCCGGGAGGTCCCCAGCAGCTTGTGCACCGATGGCTCGGAGGTGGCGGCCATGAGCAGCATGCCCCGGCACCGGCTCTGGAAGTTCTCGTCGGTGATGCCGAACTGCCGCTCCGGGAACGCCCCTTCCAGGGACCCGACCGCCCCGGCGAAGGGCCGTTCGGCGTCCAGCACCAGGAACGGGATGCCGAGCACCTCGGCCTGCTCCCGGGCCAGGGCCAGGCTCTTGCCGCTGGTGTAGCGGGTGGGCAGGGCCACGCCCAGGACCCGTTCCGGCCCCAGGTTCTCGGCCGCCATGGCGGCCACCACCGAGCTGTCGATGCCACCCGAAAGGCCCACCACCACAGCCTCCAGGCCCTGCTTGCTGAGGTTCTCCCGCAGCCCCATGCCCAGGGCCCTGCGCAGCCAGAAGGGCTCCGCCGGCTCCTCCGGCCAGGGCGCGCCGCCGCCGCCGGTCTCCACCAGCACCACCCCTTCCTGGAAGAACTCGTCCCGCTGCCAGGTCCCGTCCGGGTGGGCCAGGCCGGAGCCGCCGTCGAAGGTGAGCCAGCTCTCGGCCCCCACCCGGGCGGCGAAGGCGATGGGGATCCCATGCTTGCCGGTATGCCCCTGGAGCAGGCGCCGGCGCAGCGCGAGCTTGCTCGGGGCGGCCCATGGCGCCTGCCGCCCGGGCGGCAGGAAGCTGCCCAGATGGCCGGGGCTGGCCGAGGCGTTGAGGATGAGGGTCGCGCCCATCCCCGCCAGTTCGGCGATGGGGTCGAAGCCGTAGCGGATGGGGCCGGGGCAGAACTCGGGATTGGCCCAGAGGTCCTCGCAGATGGACAGACCGATCCGTTCGCCGCGGAAGTCCACCAGCGGCTGCTCGCCGGGATCGGCCTCGAAATAGCGGCTTTCGTCGAAGACATCGTACATCGGCAGGATCCGCTTGCGGGCCGCCGCCCGCGCCACGCCCGCTTCGCACCACCACAGTTCGTTCCACAGCCGGCCGGAGGGGGCGGGGCTGCAGGTGCCGATGACCAGGGGCACGGGCCCGGCGAGGGCGGCCAGCCGCCTGGATTCGGCCGTGACCCGGCGGCGCAGGGCGCCCTCCCAGAGCCGGTCCTCGGCGAGATAGCCGACCACCGCCAGTTCCGGCGTGATCACCAGTTCGGCGCCCAGACCGAGCGCCTCGGCGTAGGCCGCCTCGATGGCCCGGCCGTTCGCTTCGGGGTCGGCGATCCGAGAGTTGAGCTGGAGCAGGGCGATGCGCATGATCGATAGTCTATCGCGGCTGGGGCGCCGGTTCGGGATCTTCCGGCCAGGGCGACGGTTCGCCGACCCCCCAGCGCCGCTGGTACCAGACCCGCTCCAGGCAGAGCCCGTGCGGCGGCGCGGTGATGCCCGCCTTCCTGCGGTCCCTGGCGGCCAGGATGCCGGCCATATCCGCGGCCCGGTAGCGCCCCTTCCCCACCTCCACCAGCGTCCCGGCCATGATGCGCACCATGTGCATGAGGAAGCGGTTGCCTTCGAAGGCCAGGTCCAGCGCCGCCCCGTCCTCCTCCAGGCCGATGCGGTAGACCTTCCGGTGCGGCGTGAGGGCCGCGCACTCGGCGTGCCGGAAGCTGGAGAAATCGTGGGCGCCCACCAGATGGGCGGCCGCCTCGGCCATGGCGGGCCGGTCGAGGGGCTGGACCCCGAACACGTGCCAGCGCCGCAGGTGCTGGAACGGGTCCGCCGCCGGGCCCTCCTGGATCCGGTAGACGTAGCGCTTGGCCACCGCGTGGGCCCGGGGGAAGAAGCCCTCCGGCGCCCGCTGGGCGGCCATCGCCCGCACGTCCCAGGGCAGGTGCGCGTTGATGGCCGCCAGCAGCCGGTAGGGATCCCATTCCCGGCCCATCAGGACCAGCACGCCCTGGGCTTCGGCGTGCACCCCGGCGTCGGTGCGGCCGGTGCCCGCGGGCATGGGAACCTCCGGATCGAAGGCCTGCAAGGCTTTCCAGAGATCGCCCTGGACGCTGCGCAGACTGGTCTGGATCTGCCAGCCGTAGAATCCGGTGCCGACGTAGGCCACGCGCAGGAAGTAGGGGATCGCCATCCGCCCATTCTACTCCCGGCCGCCCCCGGTTGTGAGCCCGATGGCCGCCGCCACTGGGATTCCCGGCCCCCGGCCGGCTGAAACCAATATGGGACAGTCGTTTCAATATTTCCATGGGACGCGAGACGCCATTGGGGGCCGATCCGGCAGCCCGGGCCCGGGCTAAAAGTCCAAGGGCAGCCATTCTCGCAAAAAAAAAATCCGGAAACCCTTGACGGCTATACATCCCAGTCCTAACCTGCAGGTAGTTAAGTTGAAGTCTAGAATCCATAGGGGTTTCAGAGTAATTTTCTCTTGAAAACCGAGTGTCGGCGGGGGTCTCCAAATCAAGCTCCGCCGTTTTCATTCCACCGGGGAATCAATTCCCCTTTTCGGAGGTTTCCATGAACAAAGCCGAACTGATCAGCGCCATCGCTGAAAAGTCTGACATCAACAAGTCCAAGGCCGCTGCCGCCCTGGATACCACGATCGCCAGCATCTCCGCCGCCCTGCGCGCCGGCGACAAGGTGACCCTGGTCGGCTTCGGGACGTTCTCCGTCGCCACCCGCGGACCCCGCACGGGCCGCAATCCCCGCGACGGGTCGAAGATCAAGATCGCCGCCAAGAAGGTCGCCAAGTTCAAGCCCGGCAAGAAGCTCGCTGACGACGTCAACGGCAAGGGCGGCAAGAAGAAGAAGTAAGCTTATTTAAAGTTTTCAACACCGCAGGCGGCCCGCGCACTTGGGCCGCCTGTCGTTTATCTGCCCGGGAACCCTTCGGACCCGAAACCGGCTATTAATAACTTCTTGATCCTTAAACCGTAAATGACCGCCCTTGGGGCACCGAGCCGGACCGCTCCCCCCAAAATACCGCCAGCCATGGGTTCCGGAGGGAGGGCGTTGCTGGAAACGGATCGCTCCCGGCTTGGACTGGTCTGGATCGCCCTGGTTCCGATAGGATGGAGCCTGGAAGCCTGTGATCTCCCCATGACATTCCCAGGAGGCGTCTCCTTGAAGAAAAAGATTCTGCTGGCAGTGATCGCCCTGGTCGCCCTTTGCGTGCTCGGCGGCGGCGGCTTCTTCGGCTACCGGTGGTGGGCCGGGCGCAGGGCGGCCAAGGCCGCGGCCGCGGCGCAGGCCGCAGCCAGCAAGCCCGCGGGCGCCCAGGACGACGACCTGGATGAGCCCGATGATTCCGGCGGCGACAAGGAAGGGGCCAGCGGCCCGGCGGTGCTGCAGCTCAGCCGGCTGATCGTGAACCTCGACGCCGCGCACAAGAACGCCTTCCTGAAGTGCGACATCCACATCCTGTTCCGGGACCAGGAGCTGGGCAAGGCGGCCTGCAGCGACAAGCCCACCCCCGAGAACAGCGTCATCCGCTCCATCGTCCTGGAAGCCCTCTCCGGCCTGTCGGTGGACTCGGCTTCGGACGTGGAGACCCGGGAGACCGTCCGCCAGGACATCAAGGACAAGCTGAACGAGAAGTTCGCCAACCACCGCTCCAAGGAGGCCCTGGAGAAGGCCAGGAAGAGCGGCAAGCCGCTCAGGCCTCCCATCAAGGACGTCCTGGTGGTGGACTGGGCCATTCAGCAATAGCTTTCGTTTGGCACGGCCATTGCCGATAGGATCGTAAGCGTCCGTTCCTTGACGGGCGGACCCCCCCTGGGAAGGCCTCTGATGGCGAAGCGGACGGATCGACTGGACACTGAACGGGTGCTCACCTTCGAATCGGTGATCACCGACTTCATGCCGTTCATCGACACCCGCTTCAGGCTCGAGATCCAGCTGGGCAGCGCGACCATGACCATCCGCGAGCTGCTCGACCTGGACGTGGGCTCCCTGGTGGAGCTCAAGAAGAGCGCCGGCGAGCCCATGGACGTGCTCTGCAAAGGCCGTCCGGTGATGCGCGGGGAAGTGACCGTGCTGGAGGATTCCCTCGGCCTGCGCATCGTGGAGATCATCGACTCCCGCCGCAGGGTCTGACGGATGTCCGTCGGCCCGGATTCCCCAATGGCCGTTCCCGTGGCCCTCTGCCTGGGCGGCATGGACCCTTCCGGCGGGGCCGGACTGCTCCGCGATGTCATGACCCTGGCCGCCCTGGGTGTCCATCCCATGGCGGTCTGCACCGCCGACACGGTCCAGAACGGGCTCGCCTGCGCCGGCATCCGGCCCCCCGCCGATCCCCTGCCCGCCCTGGAGGCCCTGGCGCCGCACCTGGCGGGCCCGCAGCCCTGGGGGGTCAAGCTGGGGCTGTGCGCCCTGGATGACCGCACCCTGGCCGCCCTGGCCGCCCGGGTGGCATCGCTGGCGCCCTCGGCCGGCATCTGGGATCCGATCCTCGCCCCCACCGCCGGCGTGGGCCTGCACTCCTCCGGACGGCTCCGGTCCATGGCCGGGACCCTGCTCGGCGGCGGCGGCTGGGTGGTCTGCCCCAACCTGCCGGAAGCCGCGGCCCTGGCCGGAACCGGCCCGGACGCCGGAGGCGCGGCCCTGGCCCGGCCGTTCCTGGACCTGGGCGCGTCGGCCGTATGGCTCAAGGGCGGCCACGGCCAGGGCCCGGAGGTGGAGGATTTCTGGATCACCCCCGGGACGGTCCTGAGCCTGGGGCGTTCGCCGCGCCTGCCCGGCGACCGCCGGGGCACCGGCTGCACCCTCGCCTCGGCCTGGCTGGGCTACCGCCTGCGCGGACTGTCCGGCTCCGATGCCGCGGTCGCCGCGGGGCGGTTCCTGCGCGACCGGTGGCAGCCCGCGGTCCGGCCCGGCGGTTTCGGCCGGCCCTGCTTCGCTCCGGGGTGCCCATGAAAGTCCACGAAGGCCGAGGCTTCCTGCTGCGCACCGGGGTGGACGCGCCCTTCGGCGGCTGGCTGGGCGCCCGTCAGCTGGATGCGGGCGTATCCATCTTTTCGGCGCCGTGGGAAGTCCTGCGCACCCTGGCGGACCTGGCCCGGCTCATGCCCGGCGGCCTCTCCCTGCTCTGGAACGCCCCCCCGGCCTGGATCACCGATCTCGCCCCGGATGTGCGCGCCGGTTTCCTGAAAGGGCTCGGCCACCTGCCCGGACTCACCCTGCACGTGCGCGACCAGGCCTTCGGGGCCCTGCTCCAGGAACCCGCCGCGGTCTGGCACCACTCCCCGCGGCCGCCCTCGGGCGCCCTGGGTCTGGCCTGGCGCCAGGGCTGGCTGGGCTGGATCCCGGAATCCGGCCCGGACTGGTCCCTGCCCGGCCTGGGCGTCGCCGCCTGCACCGGCTCGGCCGACAACCCGGATCCGGACGAGGTCGCCGCCGGCTACATCTGGGGCGAGGCGACCCTGCCCCTGGGCGCCCTCGAGCACCTGGACCCGGCCGAACTGGCCGCGGTGCTGGCCGAGCACCAGGGCCGGCTGGAGCATAGCCTCAGCCAGCGCATCGGCGCCGATGCCTGGCCGGTCCGCTTCCCGTTCCTGCGCCGGCGCACCGGGTGGCGGGTGGGGTTCCTGGGCGGCCGGGAGTTCCAGCTGTCCGGCGGCTCCTGGGAGCGGGCGGCGGCCCTGGCCGGAGATCTGGCCCGGCACCTGGAGACCGCCCTGCGCTGCCCCATCCACCTGGCCGCCTCCGGCGATCTGTCGGCGGCCAACAGCCTGGGCCAGCAGGCCATGTGGGAAGGGCTGCCCTGGCGCAACGCCCTGCCCCTGCCCCCCGCGGCCCCCTGCTTCACCCCGGGCCTGGGGGCCGACCCCCGGGAACCGAGCCCCCTGGAGGCCCGCTGCGCCTTCCCCGGCCCCATGGCCCGCCTGCTGGGCGAGCCTCCGGCCGCCCTGCTCAGGGTGCCCGGCGTGCCCATGGAGGGCGCCGTGGGCGTGTTCCTGTCGGGCCTGCAGCATGCCCCGGCCATCCAGTGGCTGCCCCCCGATCTCCCGCCCCCGGGCCCCTTCCTGCCGGGCCGGCCGTGGGCCCAGGCCAAGGCCTTCCCGGCCCTGGCCGACCTCTCCCAGGTGCTGCAGCCCTCGCTGTTCGATGACTACTGACCCGGAATCCGCCGCAACGGCCGGTCACCAGTTCCGGTGCACCGGATAGGCGGTGAGGATGTCGTGGTCGTAGTCGCGCAGCTGCTGGTTCCAGGTGCGGGAGGTGACCACCACGAAGTGGTCCGCGGGCACCAGGGCGCCGTCGCGGGAGCGGTACCAGCCCACCCCTTCCGCGGCGCACTTGGTGTAGCAGATGCCGCCGCTGGCGTCGGTGATCCGCCCGATGGCGCCGGAATCGGCCAGGCTCCGGGCCAGGAGCCGCGCCATCCCCTCGCCGGTGCTGTGCGCCTGGGCGAACCGGCCTTTGCCGGGCACCTCGCTTCCGTAGGCGTGGCCCTTGAGGATATGCCGGACGTCCGGCCAGTCCAGGTAGACCCCCAGCGCGGCGAGGCCGGCAAACGGTTCGGCGGGCTGCTTGCACTCGACGCCGGCTTCCGGGCCGGCCGGGGCCGCTGGCTCCGCCTCCTCCCTCCGGGCCCGCTCCCGCTCCTCTGCCCGGCGCACCCGCGCCCCGTGCAGGGCCCAGCGTTCCGCCTTGGTGAGCGCCTTCTCCCGGATCCGCCGGGGCGCGGCGCCGGAGGCCCGGGCGGCCGGGGCCTCGGCCCGCCCCGGGGCCCCGGGCACCAGGGCCCGGATGAATCCGATCCGGTCGCTCCGCTCCAGGGTGAACAGGATGCCGTCGGGGGTCGGGGCCAGCTCCAACGGCACATCCCCCGGCAGGAGCCCGAAGGTGGTGAACTGCCCGTCCGGCGCCAGCCGGCCGATGGCCCCGATCCCGGCCAAGGCCACCCACATGTTCCCGTCCGGCCCCAGGGTCAGCGCGCGCGGCCCCCTGGGCTCGACGGAGGGTTCCAGGCCGATGAGCGACAGGTCCCGGGTCCGGCAATCCAGCATCATGAACTTGTCCAGGCCCTCCAGGGTGATCCAGATCTGCTCGCCGGGCCCCCTGGCGACGGAATGGGGGCGGCCGCCTTCGACCTTCCGGCACACCAGGCTGCGGTCGAACAGGAAATGGATTTCATCCCGTTCCAGCACGGTGCACACCACGGTCCGGTTGGGGCCGGAGGCCATGCCGGTGGCCTGGGCCCAGGGCAGGTCCACGCCTTTCGCCAAGTCCTCGCTCAGTTGGCCGCCCGGCCCCGCGTAGTGGAAACTGCCCGCCCCCTGGATCCAGAAGCCGTCCTGCGTGCCGGGATACACCCGCCGGAGGCCTGCGGGGCTCTTCCGGCGCCACTGGAGGAAGGACTCGCCGGTCTTCCGTTCCCCCGGCGCGGCGAACCGGTTTTCCAGGCCCCCGAACTCCGCATCGCCGAAATAGACCAGCTCCTGCAAGGCGTTTGCGCCCATATAGTGGATGGCCTTGTTGTCGGAAAGGCCGGGCAGGGTCGAATGGATGCCCGTCGGGGTCAGGAACAGCACATCGCTGGATTGGCCGTAATGCCAGTACAGGAAGCCGTGCCGGCCGCGGGAGAGGTGCCTGACCTGGGCGTCGTCGGTGCGGAAAAGGGTGCCGAGGAAGAAATACTTCACGTCGCCGACCTGTTCACCCTTGGCCGCCTGGAAAAAGGACAGCACTTGCCCCTTTTCCTGGCTGGTCTCGATCTGGCGGACACAGGCTTCGTAGGTGAGGACCCCCAGGTTCTTCGCGGCCAGCCGCTGGCCGCCCGTGCCGGACCGATCGGCGGGCGGCCACCTCCAGGCCGGATCAGGTTCCATCTCCTCCCTGGGATCCTTCTTCGGCGGACCCGGGTCAAACCTGGCTTCGCCCTGC
>Ga0316217_10000360_pt1 | contig 66337 bp, 91 predicted proteins | sample 1anoAmetaG_FD_203633 | JGI IMG/M metagenome (GOLD analysis project Ga0316217, IMG submission 203633) | Freshwater microbial communities from Trout Bog Lake, Wisconsin, USA - 1anoA | ecosystem: Environmental > Aquatic > Freshwater > Lake > Hypolimnion/Profundal zone | place: USA: Wisconsin... | reverse complement strand
TTAGAAGAGTTTAAAAATTGTATTCCTATTATATTTGATGATATTATTGTTGAATAGAACATTAATATAAAAGGAGATATAAGTGCCTTACAAACAATTTCTTGATTGGGCTTTTTCATCAGATCAAAAATTACCTCTTCCTAAGCCAATTATTGATGAAAATGGTAAAGAAAAAATAAATATTTTAAAGTATAATAGCCCCATAAATGTTAATTATTTATTACCATTATTTATTTTAAATGGACCCTTAAATTTATTTTTAAATACTTGGTTAAATAATTCAAGCACTTATTATATTGAAAAAGAGGAACTACTTCTATTTATAAAAAAATGTATTAAAGATTACAAAATTCAAAGGAATTCAATACCATATATAAATCGTTCAAAAAAAGATACAAAGCTTTATACGGTATTAAGAAAGAGAATACCAACTTTAAAAAATTATGATGTTGATTTGTTATGTGATTTAATAGATAGAAATGAAGAAGAAAAAAGTCTCATTTATCATTCACTTAATTTAGAAAAACCAGAGAAGGTCAAACAAAAAAAATTATCAGATAGAAGTGAAGTTAAAGAGACTAACGTAAAAAAATATTTAGAAAAAAATTTTTCATTATTGAAGTCTTAATTATATATAGGAGGGATTATTAGTCCCTCCTATAATTAAATTATTGAAATTTTTCCAATATTATTTTTACTAATTTTAATTTGTATATTTATATCATATCCTAATCTATTTAGAATAGTATAAAGTTTAAATATTGAAAACCCATAACTATTATTATTAAATAATCTACTAATTTTAGGTTGAGAAATTCCGGTTATTTTCATACATTCAATTTGAGTTAATCTTTTATTTGAAAGCTCTTGAGTTATTTTAGAAATTAAAAATCCTTTTAAAAAACTATCTAATTCATATTGTTTTCTTTTTATCATTTATTTTTCCTTTAGTTTTTTATAACTCGTATTGTAGCTAACATATCTTTGTTTAAGATTATTTTTTCATTTCCACAGAATTCTAAAAATGAACGAGTTTGAAAGGTTACTCAAGAACTAAGCCTTAAATCCATTCCATCATATAATATGTACATACTTGATTCTGTATTTACTACAACTAAATTCTTTCTACAGAAATTTGTAACAACATTTCCATACTTTAACATCTTTGAAAATTCTTCTGATTTAATTTTAATTATCTCTTCTGTTACTCTATAATTTTTATACATTTATTAAACCCCCTTTTATTATGATTCTCTTTTAAACCAAATTTTTTGTTCCAATAATGCATCTTCAAACCTAGTTGGAAATGTTGTATTAAGATATATTTTAGTGGCTTTTGTTATATCTTGATAATTTTTAAACCAGTATTTTCTGTATGAAAATGAATGTAAAATTAGATTATTCATAATTTAATCTCCTTTATCTTTTAATTATTTTAATACCTTCTTCTATTGCTAATTTATAACCTTTATTTAATATACATTGAACAATTAATATTTCTTTTTCTGTTGGATTTATAAAATATTCATTAGCTACTTCTTTTGCTAATTTACTTAATTTTTTATTTAATTCAACAATTTCCATATAAAATAATCCCCCTTTAAATAAATTTTATATCTTAATAATTAATATATATATTAATCCAAAAGATACTTTAAATAAAATAAGGAACAAATAATTATAAATAAAACGAAAGGAATAGATATGTTCAGTATTAAAAAATCATTTGCAGATTGTATGTCTTGTTCCCTCCTGAATGAACCCTCCTGTATATTAGAAACTAATTGTAAAGATTTAGAAGATGTTGAAATTATCTTTATATCAGAGTTTCCGTCAAAAGACGAAATTAAAAAAGAAAAACCACTATCTGGAAAATCTAATATTTTATTCAGAAAGTATTTTGAAAAATATAAAATAAATGATATGAAATATTTATTGACTAATAATATATTATGCCAAACTGAAATACCTGAATTAAATGTAATTGAGAATTGTAAAGAAAATTGTTTTAATTTTATAAAAACATGTAAACCTAAACTAATTGTATTAATGGGAGATATTCCAGCTAATACATTTCAAGTCCTTCCTAAAAATTCAAATATAGTTAATATTAGAGGTAACTTTTTTAAATGGGAAAATTACGATGTTCTATTAACTTTGAATCCATCGTTTATTAATAAGCAAAAAACATTAGAAGAAAAATTTGAAGAAGATATTAAAAAAGCAGCTGAGTTTATTTTAGGGTCGACTATTAAAGGAGAAGAAAAAATTAATCAAAGTATTTTAGGCAATGAAGGAATACATTATTATAAAATACCCGATAAATTTTATACAGATGAATATAAATTAGTTGATATTCAAATGTTGAATAAAGCTAATAAAGTTTTATATATTTTTAGAGATAAAAACAATAAGAAAATTTATCATGAAGAGAATGATGATTATTATTGCTATCAACCAAAAGAAGGAATTCCAAATAAAAAAGTTTTAAAATTTGATGAAATTAAGCAAGTAATGGTTAAATACAAAGAAAAAGCAATATTAGATCCCTCAATAACATATGATGGAGATATAAAATTACCAGTTAAACATGCTCATGATTATTATTTTCTTAATAAGGGTGAGGCTAACGTACCATTAAATATTATGCATCTAGATATTGAAACATTTTGTGAATCTAAATCATATTCAAATGCAGTTGATGTTAAAGATATATTAGCAATGATAACATATTGGTTAAATGGTAAATATGTTACATATATGATTGATAATAAAATTTTGTTAAAAGACCCAAATGCTGAAAATGTTACAGAAAGTGCAATATTATGTAAATCAGAAAAAGAATTAATAACAAGATTTAGAGATGATTTATTAAAATTAGATCCAGACATACTGTCGGGCTGGAATAGCATTGGATTTGACTTCCCATACATTATAAATAGAGCTGCTAAGTTAGGAATAATCCCAGCTTCATTTTCTAAATATGGAGAAATATATGTAGATGCAGATAGAAGATTTTGTGATATATCTGGATTTATATGTTTAGATATGTTAGATCTATATAAAAATTATTCTCAGAAAAAACCAGAGAATAATAGATTAGGGACTGTAGGGTTATTTGAATTAAAACAAGATAAATTAGATAGTGGATCTAATTTTGGAAAATTGTTTAAAGAAAATGTAAATCAGTCAATACGATATAACGTGAGAGACGTATCACTTCTTGTTGATTTGGATAAGAAATTAAAACATATTTTTCTCATGAATGAAATGAGAGAAATTACAAATGGAACATTTAATTCAGCAGCAAATGAAATGGGAAAAGTTGATTCAATTATTGTTTCATATCTAAAGAGAAAAGGTTTAGTTTCAAGAAATGCAGATATACATGGAGTAGAACAAAAATTTGCTGGTGCTTTTGTTAAAGAAACAATTACTGGGTTACATGAATGGATTGTTGACTTTGACTTTACATCACTATACCCAAGTATAATGATGACTATGAATATTGGTCCTGATAGTTTTGTTTTTAAATTTAAAGATAAAACACACGGTTATGATTATTTATATGACTTTAATAATTTACCAGATGAAGTTGATATTATTATAGATCCGGATTTTACAGCTATTGAAAAAAGACTTACTAAACAAGATGTTAAAAAATTACAAGAAAAAGATGATTTAATTATGACAATTAATGGTTGTTTTTATTATCAACATGATTACAAAAAATCTTTTTATAATGAAATTGAAGAGTACCTTTTAAAGTCTAGGAAGGTATATAAGAATAAGATGTTCGAGGCTGAGAAGGTCAAAGACGATGAAAGTGTATCACTATATAACGTACGTCAATTGGTATATAAAGTACTCGCAAATGCGATATATGGAGTTCAGGGTAATAAAGCATTTAGGTTTTTCAATGTTGACTTAGCTGAATCAATTACATTAACTGGGCAGGAAGCTCTTAAATTTTCAATTATGGCAGCAAATAATATGGTTGATTCATGGAAAACTAAAAACCATATTTTACCTGAATTAATAACTAAACAAGAAATGTATGGGAATTTATCCAGAAATACAGAATATATTATAACAGGCGATACTGACAGTTTGTTTGTTACATATGGAAAAATTATTAATAAAAAAATGAGTCAAGAAGATAAAGTTAAACAAGTTAATGAATATTGTGTATTATTACAAAATTTCTTAAATAAAGATATTATTGAGAAACTAACATTAATTCATAATGTTAAACCTGAAAATAATAAATTATTTTTAAAGAATGAATTAATTATACAACGTGGTTTATTTGTATCTAAGAAACATTATGCCCTTCATATTATATCAAACGAAGGTGTACAAATGGATACAATAAAAAGTATGGGATTAGATGTAAAGAGATCTGACTTTTCAAGATATACTAAAGAATGTTTAACTGAATTAATTGAATTAATTTTAAAGAGTGAGAATTTTTCACCATCTAGAGTTAGACAATTTATAGAGAATAGAGAAAAAGAATTTATTATTAGAATTCAAAATGGAGATAAGTCAGTTGCAAAACCAGCATCATTTACTAAAGATGTAGATGATTACAAAGTAATATCACAAAATGTTCATTCAATGATAAATTGGAATAATCTAGAATATAATATATTTGCTCATGGAAGTAAAGGATACCTTTTCAAGATTAATGGTATTAAACAAGACATAGCACCAAAGGAAGTTTTAGAAAAGTATAATAATGAATTCCTTTCTAAAGGGACAAAATTGGAGGTGATTTCTCTACCAGATGAAGAATTGAGTTTACCGAAATATTATAGTGTTAATGTTAAGGCAATGTTAGAGTTTGCGTGGAAAGATCGGTATGAATTACTATTAGAACCTATTATTGGTAAAGATACCCAAGTATTAACTTTTTAGGAGGAATTATGAAATTAACAGAAATTTTTAAAGAACAAATAGCAATACGAAAAGATGGTCATAAATTTTTTTATATATTGGAAAGATTTGAAAAAGATGAAACATTAAAATGTCCAATAAAAGGTGATACTGATAATATTAAATGTATATTAGATATGAAAACATTACCAGAAGAGGAAATTGAAGATTTTAATAAATTAGAATTTATAAGAATGCAAGGAATATTTCCAGTATTTCATAAAAAAGAAATTTAAGAATCTTATTAACTTTTAAGGAACAAAATAATAAAAAAAGGGGTGATAAATGAAATGAATAGTGTTAAGTTAATAGAGTCATGTATAACCTGGCAAGGAGAAGGCCCAGATTCTGGACGAAGAATGTTAATGTTAAGATTTAAAAGATGTGATAGAAATTGTTCCTGGTGCGACACACAAGTCCGTATGAGAAATGCAATGGAAAGTGATTATTCTTTACATGATTTACAATTAATTATTGATGAACAAAAAGTGGCATTGATGATAACAGGTGGAGAACCAACATGGTCTTTAAATTTAAATCAAACTGCAACATTATTAAACAAACTAGATTTTAATTTTGCAAATGTCGAAACTAATGGAACTGGATTAGAAGAATTAATAAGCAAAGTAAAGAAAGAAGTATATGTTAAATATATACTATCTCCAAAATTATTTACAGATGAAGATGTTGTATTTTATAAAAATTTGATTACTAAAGTTTTTGATAAAGGAAATGTTTATATTAAATTAGTTTGTGAAAATGATTCAAAAATTATAGATTTTTTAGAATTTTTATCTAATCTTAATTTTATGAATGAAAAGATATTTTTAATGCCAGAAGGAACAACAAGAGAAAAACTATTAGAAAATTCAGGATTTGTATTTGATATGGCAGAAAAATATAAATTCAATTTTTCAAGTAGAGACCACATAATTTATAACTTTGTTTGAATTGGAGGAAGTGATGGCGTTTAAAAGGCAACAGCAAAGAGATTCTATTGAAATTGAAGTATACCCAAAAGAAGGCGAATCAGGTGAATCACTAATAAGAAGGTTTAGAAAGAAAGTAAATAATAGTGGAATTTTGAAAGAATTGAAAGCTAGAGAATTTTATATTAAACCAAGTGTTAGAAGAAGGAATAAAAGAAAAGAAGCAATTCAAAGATGTAAACTTGAAGAAATTAAAAAAGAGAAATTACAGTCTACAAGGGAGAGAAAGCACAATGAGAAAGATTAATGCTGTATTTGATATGGTTATTGTTAAAGTGTTGAAAGAAATTGAGAATACAACTAAAGGTGGAATTGTTTTGCCAACCTCAATTACTTCTCTTCCTCAAGGGTATGGAATAGTCTCTAGTGTAGCGCCTGAAATTGAGTGTATTAAAGAAGGAGATACAATTACATTTCATAGTAGAGCAGGGCAAGTTATTCTTCTTGATAATGAAGAATATAGATGTATGCATGCTGGAGAAGTTTATGGTGTTTTAGCTCCAGAATAAATAGTTTAAATTATTTTTAAAATATCACTCTATGGATTTAAAAAGTTCATAGAGTGATTTAAAGGTGAATTTATGACTTCAATTGAATTTACAGAAAGTAAGCGAATAGCTAATATCATGTGTGATTTTAATATGATATGTTGTAAGAATCAGATAATAGGAGATGAACTACTTAGTTATAGTATTTGTAAATGTAATATAAATACATATAATATACCATTATTTTTTATTGATGGTTTGTTGGAATGTGAATTAAAAATAGGATAGGAGTATAAGATGACGTCTAGTTATATATGTGCAGGATTTGAGACCTTAGGAAGTATACTTGATAAATTTATTAGAAGTGATGAAAATAAGAATCATTTTGATAGACCTATTATTGATAATTTTTTCTTAAATAGTTCTAATAAATTTCTTCATTCTTTTGGACAAAACTTTCCTGGTCGAAAATCATATACCAATTATAGTGAAAAAGAAGCAGAAGTATTTAACAAATGTAGAAGATTTGATTTCTTCAATAAAAGTTTATTTTATGTTGATAGTGGTGCATTCCAAGTTTCTATTGGTTTATTAAATAGAAGAGAAATGGAAATATTGAAAGATATTTATTATCATTTTTTAGTTGACCATAATGATTGTTATGACAGAGCTTTTATTTTAGATTTACCGCCAGGTCCAAATTGTACAGTATTTAGAGACTTTGATGATGTATTTAATTTGAATAAATCATCATATACTGAAGCAATGAATTTACCAAAAAATGTGAGAGATAAAATAATATACATTCATCATTTTAGAACTCCTAAATTATGGGAAATTTATACAAAGATTTTAAATGAAGATGATATGTTTAATCAATTTCAATATCATGCAACTGGTGGTATTGTTGCTAATATGTCATCCGACTCTGCTATACCTTGTATTATATATTGTTTACCATTAATTCCATTAATAAATCAAGCTAAAAAGTTTGGTAGAAATTTTTTACATTTCCATATATTAGGTGGAGCAACATTTAGAGATATTTTATTTTATGAGTTATTCAAATTACATGTATTAAAAGTACATGGTATTGAATTGAATATAACATTTGATTCTTCCGGCATGTTTAAAGGATTAATGGTTGGAAGAATGTTACATGTGTTGGATGACGAAAAAATAAAAAAAATAAACTTAAGAAGTGATTTTTTAAATTTAAGACATCATAGCGAGAAAAAAGTTATTGATATTTATAAAGAAAAAATAAATATTATGGCTAAAAATCATAACTTCAGAGAATTAGAAATGAATGAAATATATGATAAAAAAACAGGAACATTTTTTTCTGAAATAAGAGTTTATTCTTTGTTATATATTTTAGATATTTATAATCAAGTTGAAAAATTACTAAAAGTTAAAGCTCAAGAAATTTATGATATTTATGAATCTAGTGATAACGAATTATTACATAACAAGATTCAATTTGTGACCCAATGTTTAAATAGTGGAAAGATCACAAGAAAACAAACAAGCAAGTCAAATAGTGTATTAAGATCATTAGATATGCTAACTAATTTAGACGAAGATTTTTGTAAATATTTAGTAGAAAAATTCTTAGCTAAAGATGAATTTACTGAGATGATGGATCAACATCGTACATTAAAGATCTAATATGTACTTTAATATAGAACAAATATATAAATAAAATATTTTATATTTAAAGGAGAATTATGAAACTTTTTACAAGTTATTTAGATGAAAATCTTCATGAAAAATTAAAAGAAATAGCTAATAAAAAAGGTATGAAAATTAAATGTTTAATTGAAGAGGCAATTAAGGATCTTATTAAAAAATATGAAAGTTAATTCTGTTTCTATTCAAAAATTAAGGACTAATTCTTATCAAGATGCATATCTTACGTACTACTCACACCATTATCAAAGAGCTTTTAATCAATTAACAAAATGGTTAGTTTATTTTGGATATAGAAATTATGGTGGAAATAAGAAAACATTAGAAAAATACTTTGATAATATTAGTAATTTTATTGGAAAAAAGATACCATGTGAAATTCCAACAAGAATTTTTAGATATCATTATGATAAATTACCAACTAGAATTTCTATGAATATATTACCACAAGCTATTCAAAATGCTAAAAGTATAATTTTAAGTCCGCATAAACAATATCACCACGAAATTGAATTCAGAGGTTTTACGGTTGTAGATCCTAATAGCCAGGGATTTATAATCAAAGATGATGGAAAATTATATATTTGTAATATTCAAAAAATTAAAGATAGAAAATTTCCAAGAGGAATAGAATTCCAATTAAATCAAAAAATGTTAAAATATATAAGAGAAACTAGTGATAAATTTTATTTAGAATTTAGATATTTACAAGGTAAATGGTTTATTTACTTTATGAAACAAAAAGAAATTAAATATAAAAAAGTTATAAAAAACGAAGATTTAAAATTTGCTTCTATTGATATTGGGTTAGATAATATTTGTTTAATAGATGATATAAACTTTAAACCAATATTATTTGATTTGAAGGAATTAGTTTATGAAAATTTAAAATTGTTTAAAAAATCTAGTAAATATAAAAGTGAAGAAAAATATAAAGTTTATAGACAAAAAGTTAAAAATAATTTTAAATCTCAACTAAAATTAATAGCCATAAGAATTATACAATATTTAAAAAATTTAGGAATAAATAGATTGAGTATTGGAAATGTAAAATCAATAATGACAAAAAATCAATTAAGTAAAGGAATTAGAAAACTTTGGAATATGATTCCATTTAGTTATTTTAAAAATTATTTAAAATTTCAAGGGAATAAAAATTCAATATCCGTTTATGAAATATCTGAGTGGTATACTAGTAAGTGTTCATCAATTATATTAGAAGAAATAAATAAACATAAAATTTATGAAGGAAAAAGAATCACAAGGGGATTATTTAAAGTAAAAGATGTTGTTATACATTCAGATGTAAATGGTGCTTTAAATATTTTAAGAAAAACAATTTATTCTAGATTGAAAGATAAAACTAATTTAATAGAAAAGTTTAATAAGAGAATCTTAGAACATTGTAGAGCAATTTCTAATGTTAAAAGAATTTCTTTTAGACAATTAAATTGGCTTAAAGTTGAATTTTGCCTCTTCTTAGAAGAATCAAAAGATTATGGAAAACAAAGTTTTTTAGAAGCAAAACAATTGGTTAAGGCTATGTACTTGAATAATTTAAGTTCTAGTCATCCAAGTAAAGAGCAATTATTCTCTGTAATGCACTCTAATTTAGTTTTAAAATTTTTAGAAATTAAATTAGTTTAAGGACAGAATGTTTAAGGGTTATTTAAATTATGGAAGAAGAACAATGGGTCAAAGATAACATTGAAAGAGGTAAAAAAGAAATTAGAAATTGTTATGAGATATTATTACTATTATCAAGTTGTAGTGAAGAAAAAATATATTTAGTATTATCAAATTATTATGGTTGTTATGAATATGATGAACATGAAGGTGAAATTTTATATAAAATACATAATGATTGGTTTGATATGACAAGTAGTTATCCTAGTAAAATGAAACAAGAAGTATTAGAAGAAATATTTAAGGAGAAAAATATAAATGACTGAATATGAAAGGAAACAACTAGCTCATAAAGATATGATTAAATTTAATGAAGTTATGGCTAGAGATGATATAAAATGTAAATTACAAGATTTAGTTACTAAATATGGAATAGATTTAATAACAGAATCATTATATGTTAATAATGATAATAAACCATGTACTAATTTTAAGGAATTAAAAAAATTAATTGAAATAATAAATATTCAAAATGAATTTAAAGAATTGACTAAAGAATATCCAATGGAATTAACAAGAGAAGTTATAGTAATGTTATTTCAAAAGAAAAGAGGAGAATAAATAGATGGAAGAAAAAGACCCACATGGAAAAGATCAGCATGAAACAGGAGCTAAAGTAGATGCAGGTAAGTTAAGAGTTGGACTTTTATTCAATGATTTTGCTAGAGCTCTTTTAGAAGTTTCAAAGATATGTACTTTTGGAGCTAATAAATATACAGCTCATGGATGGTTAGAAGTTCCAAATGGTATTGAAAGATATAATGATGCGAAGAACAGACATATTCTGTATGGTGCAATTGAAGAAAATGATAGAGATAGTGGATTTTTACATAAAGCACATGAGGCTTGGAATGCATTAGCTGAATTAGAATTAATTCTTAGAGAGAAAGAAAATAGAGAAGTTCAAGATAATATTAATTTAGAAAAGTTAAATTATAAGGATGAATAAAAATGAAAACTATACAAGCTCTTGATTTTATACCAACAGAAGAATTTAAAAATATATGTGAAACTGTAGGTTAGAAACAACAGGAACTAGAGAAGAACTTATAGAACGAATTAGAATTTATATGAATAAAATGGAGATTAAAAATGAAGGTTAAAATAAAGAAATTACACCAAGATGCAATTACGCCAAAATATGCAAAACCTGGCGATGCTGGTTTAGATTTTACTTGTATCAAAGTTAATGAAAAATTAAATTATATTGAATATGAAACCGGTATAGCTATAGAAGTCCCGTATGGGTATGTTGGGTTATTATTTCCAAGAAGTTCTATATCTGATAAGGGATTAATTTTAGCAAACTCTGTTGGGGTGGTTGATAGCGGATATCGTGGTCCAATAACCTTTCGCTTCAAATATTTAGATTTTGGAGAAAAATATAATGTAGGTGATAGAATTGGTCAAATGATTATTATACCATATCGTAAAATAGAATTTGAAGTAGTTGAAGAATTATCAGACTCAGAAAGAGGAATTAATGGTTATGGATCTACAAATATTAAAGAAGGAGAATAATAAATGATAACACGAATACTTACTATATTGGGAATTATTATAGCATTAGGTGGAGCATATGTAGCAATAGATGATAGATATGCGCATTCATTTGAAATGAAAAATTTAGAAATGAGACTTGATCAAAAAATAATTTCAGATAGATCAGACCAGTTACAAGAGAGAATATGGAATTATCAAGATCGAAGTGCTAATAATAAAAAACCTGACCCTAATTTAGAAAATGAATTAAGATCATTAAAGGCAGAAAAACAAAAATTAGACGATCAACTTAAAATCATTAATGAAAATGCTATAAAATTAAATTCTAAATAAGGATTTAATAAATGTTGATAGGAACATATTATAAAAAGGAGGGATTGGATGATAACAGATTCTTTCCTAAACAGTTGTTTCTCAGTTGTATTATGTAAAAGTTCTAGTGTTAAGAAAGATAAGGCTTTATTTAGAGATATATTAGAAACAGTTAATTTCTATGTTAAAAAAGAAAAAATAACTATTCCAGTCACAATGCAGAATAAAGTTGAATGTCTTCTAAAAGTATGTGACATGAAATTAGGAGATAAGACAAATGAGAATATATTGGACAGTTTATGTTTAACTGAAAAGTATAAACAATACACTGATTTTTTAAATCAAAAAATAACAGAAGAAATAAATGATATAGTTTTATTTGATAATGTAAAGCAAATTAGATTAAGAAAAAAATTAAATTCATTATTTTCAAATTATGATAAATTAACTAAATTTTTAGAAACAGTTAAAGATGGTACATTTGAATCATTAGATGATGTAGTATTAGATTATGAAGATGTAGTTAAAAACTTATATTCAAATTTAATGGACAATAATAGGAATACTGCAATTGAAGCTGCAAGTTCATTAGATATATGTAAAGATAATGGTAGTTCTGTAATGGAACTAATCAAAAGTAAATATTCAAAAGGCAATACAACTTCAACTGGTTTTAGTATATTTGATAATGAAATTTTAAATGGAGGGTTTGAACCTTCAAGATTATATATATTGGGTGGAGGTTCTGGTTCTGGTAAATCTACATTATTAGCTAACTTTATTTTAAATTCAGCAATGAGTTTAAATAATTTACCAGTTTTATCAAATGGAAAAGAAAATACAAAAAATGTTTATATCTATATAACATTAGAAAATACAATTGATGAAACATTATTAAGGTTATATCAAAAAATAAAAGGGTATAGTTTAAATCAAGCTTTAAATGATGTAATAAGTGGAGCCAATATTGCTGAATCTATAGCGGCTGAATTGAATAAAACTAATTCTACAATAATTATTAAATATTTTAGGCCCATGACAATAAGTCCACTAGACTTAACAATGTGTCTTGATGATATAATTTCAGATTATGGTAAAGACTCAATAAGAGGTTTATATTTAGATTATCTTGATTTGTTATCTAGTGATTTAAAATATGATGCATTGAGATTAGAGTTAGGGCAAATAACAGTTTCGTTGAAAAGTTTAGCGGTATTTTATAATATACCAATTGTAACAGTTACACAGTTAGGTAGATCTGCATATAGAGTACAAGAATCAAAAGATTTGAATTTAGATCAAATGTCAGAATCTATAAAGAAAGTTGAACATGCTGACTTTGTATTTTTAATGATAAGAGATTCTATAACCCAGGATATAGTTCATGGAAAAGTTGCAAAAAATAGAAATGGAAAGTCAAATGTTAATGTTGATTTTAAAGTTGACTTTACAACATTTAGATTCTTAAGTGTAGGTAAAGTTTCTAATGATAAAAAGCAAGATGTTACTAGTGAAAATTTATTAGGATTTGATGGTCTTGGTAGTAGTTTATAGATCGGTTCTCATTTTTATAATAAATTCTATAAAGAACAAAATACTAATATAAATAAAAGGAAGTGTTAAATTCACTTCTATTCATCAGGAGGATTTACTAATGGCAAAGCGTGTTTCTTATGTTGATTTACTGAAAGAGGCTCTTAACGAATATGATGCATCTGATTTAGAAAAGGGTCCAATGGTTGGTAAAATCCTTGCATATAAGGGTGATGGCGAAATGGAAACCCATAGGGATGCTAAGGATGCTGGTTCTATTCTTGAAAGATATTACTTCATGGAAGATGAAGACAAACAAGTTGAAGTTGATGATAAGAAAGAGCCGGATGGTGATGAGTGTGATGAAGAAGAATTAAAAGAGCAGGAAATGGAAGATCCGGGCAATGAAGAAGCTGGTGGCCAAGAAATTGATGATCCAGGTGAAGATATTGTTGATGTTAAAGAAGCATTCAGAATCTTTAGGGAACAGACTGAAGATTCTAAAGATGACAAAGAAGATGACGAAGATGGTGATGAATTAAATGAGCAGGAAATGCATGACCCTGAAAATGAAGAAGCTGGTGGCCAGGATTTACCGTCAATTGATGATTTGGAAGACGACATCGTTGGTGATGATGTTGAAAAGTCTGTAATTGAAAGACTTATTCAGGAAATGGAAGATGAAGAAGATCCTGAAGATAGTAAGGAAGGTGAAGAAGATGAATTAGATGTAGATGAAAAATTAGGTGAAAGTAAAATTCCTGCTTCACCTAGTCAAATGGGAGAATATGACGAAGGTGAACTTGAACAATGTAAAGAAGCTTTAAGACTCTTCATGGAAGATGATGATAAAAAAGATGATGATTTTGATATGAAAGACGAAATTGAAGGTGACGATGATGAATCACCTACCGCAGAATTAGATGAAGATGAGGATCTTGAGGATCCAGAAGATAAGAAAGAAGATGAGGAAGATGAAGGAGAGGAAGAAGTAAAAGAAGGTCTCAAATTTACAACTAAGAAAAGAATTATTAAAATGTAACAAATAGTTTATTCTTTATTTACAATGACCCCTTCTTAAATTTATTTTTAAGAAGGGGTCATTTTTGCACAACAAAAAGGAATAACTCAATCATGTTATATAATGTAGAAGTTAAAACTCCTAATCTATTTTTCTTTATTAAAGGTAAAGCAACAAGAAGCCCATTTACCGTTGTTAATATTACTGAACATGAATTACAACAGATTAAAACTAGAGTTAAATCATTGGGTGTAAATATTGAATTCTCATCCGTCGTTGTTGGAAAAGAGTAAATCTAATATAAAAAAGGAATTGAGAATGAAAAAAATAATTATATATCAGAACGGTGTTGAACCAATTGAAATTAAGGATAGTGATAATAAAGATATTCAAGAATATACTAAAGAAATAAGTAGTTTAATGGAATCAGATAATGTTACAATTATAGAAACATCTGAGGGATGTTTAATCTTACGTCCTACAAAAATTTTAGGTATTAAGGTTTGTGAAGAACAAATACTTAAGGAAGAAAGAGTAATGTTTATACAAGAAGATGTTATAAGTGATTTATAAAGGAGAGTGAATAAATGAATTATGTATGTATGGTTAGTGGTTTGATAATAGTATCAGTATTTATTTATCAATTATTACAATTAAAGAAACAAGAAATTAATTCAATTCATAAAAAATTTCAGATTAAAAATTTTGAAACATATATGATTCTTTTAGAATTTGTAATGAAAAAATCATATGAGATTATACATAAAGATCGTATATTGATTTATTCTCTTGAATCTACAATGTTACAAGAACATGAGTATCAAGCTGCATTAAAAGATTTTATTAATTTAACATTAAAGTTTTTAGGACCTTCATTAAAAAAAGAATTAATTGATTTCTTTGGAGATGAAGAAAATTTACTTTTTAATATTGCAGAATATTTCAATACCACTTATGAAGGTGATGAAGTGAGAAGAAATGCAACTGATAATTTGATGAATAATAAGAATGAGTTAGATGAGAAGGAGTCTTAATAAATGAGCTTACGAGATACGTTCGATAAACTTAGAACTACAGTTGTAGGTGTTAAAACTACAAGTATTGACTCTAAGTTAGATCAAGCTGTTAAAGATATATCATTGTACAGATCCCAAGCTAATAGAAATTCTTATATTAATTTGATGAAACATATTATTTCACAAACTAACGATGTAAACATTGAATCTGGAAATCAAGGTCTATTTGGTCAAGGTATTTCATCACCTGCGTCATTTGGTCAACAAGGTAGACTTGCTAGATATAAATCATATGAAGCAATTGTTTATTATATCAATTATTGTTTTAGAGCATTAAGTGTTTTAGTAGATAATATTTTATCACCAGATGATATTACAAAAATATCTCTTGAAGTTAAACCTAAAACATATTTAGAAGGTGAATCTAGTACTAGTTCTAAATGTACTGCTATACAAGAAACAATTTCTAAATTAAAAATTGAAAAGAATTTACCTTTAATTGTTAGAAATACATTACAAGATGGAGATTTCTTCTGTGAAATTGCAGATGCTAAAACTGCATTAACAAGTAAGTCTATTGTTTCAGAAGGTTTAAGAATTAAGATGCATGGTGATAAACCAATTGATTCGGGTATTGTTTCTTTTGAACAAAGAATTGGAGAAAATAAATCAGTAAAAATAAATCTTGATTTTAGTACATTACAAGAATTATCATATGACACTAAAGGTGGATCTGTTTCTCTTCATGCTGAAAAAGATGAGAAAATGGCTATTGATAATATTAATTTATTATATTATCAACCAAGCCAAGTTATTAAATTACAAACTGAGTTATTTCCAGTTTGTTTTGGTTATTTAGTATTTCCAAAGATGGCAATAAATCCTGGGATTTCAGTTCAAGACCAAGCTATAAATTCAATTTGTTTATCTATATTACAAAAAATTAAAACTAAGATTCCTGAGATTAAAGAATTAGGAGACGCAGAAGGAGAAATAAGAAATATTATTACTGCAATGCTTGCTAATTCTGATTATTCTAGATCTATAAATGTTAGGTATGTTTCACCTGATAGAATGCAACATTTTAAAGTTCCTTCAACTAAATTTTATCCATATGGTGAATCAATATTTGAATCATGTCATTTTACTGCTAAAATGATAATTGCTATGGAAACAGCATTAGTAGTACAGAGACTTAGTAGATCAACTGAAAAAAGAAAAGTTATGGTTGAAATTGGACTTCCTAGAGACGCTAAGAAGATGATAGAGCATCTTAAGGAACAGTTAAAGAAAAGAAAAGTTTCTTTAGATAGTTATGGAACTATTGATACAATTCCGAGTATGGTAGGGACTTTTGAGGATGTGTTTATTCCTCAAAAAGATGGAAAACCATTTGTTGATATTCAAACAATGACAGATGGTAATGTAGATACTCATGCTAAGAGTGATGAAATAAAGATGCTTAGAGATCAACTAATATCAAGTCTAGGAGTTACTCCAGCATATTTAGGAATTGAAGAAGGAATTAATGCTAAAGCCACTTTATCAGAAGAATCTGTAATTTTTGCTAGGACAATTATTTTTCATCAAAAATATTTATCAGAATATATTTCGGAATTAATTCAAAAAATACATAATTTAATAAATCCCGAAGAAGCTCTTACACTTTTAGATGATTGCACAATTAATTTAGCAACACCTAGAGCGTTACAATATGAACAAGAAAGTAAGCATATTTCTGATCTCTGTAACCTTATACGTTCGCTTGAAGAGGTAGGAGTTCCACGTGAATGGAGCAAAAAGAAATATCTTACTAATATTGATTGGGATGATGTTGAAAAATATGAAGTTGACCAAAAAATTGAAAAGAATTTGGACCCAGCTATTGCACAACAAGACCAACAAGGTGGAATGGGTATGGGAGGTCTTGGTGGAATGGGTATGGGGCCTGATATGTCAGGTATGGGCGGCGGAGGTATGGGCGGTACATTCTAATAGTATTTAAGGGAGATCATTATGAATAAAATATTAAATTTAGATAAATTAAAGTTTGAAGGTATTACAAAAATAATTAAGATACCTGGTATTGAAGAATTTTCTACAAAGGATATTGCTAAATTATATGGTGTTAAATATTTTATTCATAATGATTTTAATAAAATTCCATTAGTAGTTAGAGTTACATCTAAGACAAATAGTTTTACTCAAATTTATGGTATGGATATTTATAATCAAAAAATGGAACCTGCATCTGGTTTTGTATTTGATGGTAAAATGCCTATAGATAAATTTATAGAATTTTTTGGTGAAATAGGTGCTACATCTAAAGTTAAACCTTTAAGAGAACATTTAAATTTAAAGAGAGATAATTTTTTACAAGAAAAATATAATACCCCATTAGATGAATTTATGATACCTGGTTTAGGTGATACAAAAGGAATGCCTCCAGAAGTAAAAATATTTGGTGGAGTATATGGGTTTCTTATTGCATTGAATGTAATGTGGAAATATAGATATTACTTTACTAAATTTAAAAATTGGTTGTATGAAAGATATGTATCTGGGCCATTAGAACAAGAAATAAATGATAAACTATTTAATAGTCAAAAGAAAGAAGAACCAGCATTTAAAATGTATTATGGTTTAATTGAATTTATTAAATATACGACTAGAGAAAAGAGTCCTGCATTTATGATATGCGGTCCTCCTGGAACTTCAAAAACTTATATTGTAAGAAGAACTTTGCATTTTGAAGGTTTGAAACCAAGAAAAGATTATTCAATTGAAAAAGGTGCAGCTTTAGATTTATCAGATGTATTTGCATTATTATATTACAATAAAGATAGAATATTAATATTAGATGACTTTGATACTCCTTTAAGAAATGAAAATACAGTTAACTTATTAAAATCAATTACAGATTCCTATGGAAAAAGAATAGTATCTATGCCTACAGAAAGAAAATTAGATACAGTTGAAACAGGTGGTAATGTTTCTGCGGTCCCACAAAAATTTGAATTTAGAGGTAAAATTTTAATAATTACTAACTTAGCAAGAAAAGATATAGACACAGCTTTATTAAGTCGTATTCCTGTATATGAAGTTAGGTATAGTATGACTGAAATAATTGATAATATTAAAAAGATGTTACATTATATAAATCCAGAAGTTTCTGATGAAATTAAAATGGAAGTATATAATTATATATTAGAATTATATTCAAAAGATAAACATATTAATTTAGATTTTAGAACATTTAAAACTTCTGTTGATGTTAGAATTGGAAATCCACTTTCATGGAAAGAAATGGTAAAGATAATTGTTAATTATAGAGGATAACCTAAATGGATAAAATAGATGAATTTTTAAATAAGATTAAAGGAGTAATTAATGATCTCCCAAAAGATGGTGAGAAACAAAATTGTGATAAATTAATTATTGTAAAAAGAAAATCTATATTTCCTAAGATGCAAGATGAACAAAATTTAGTAACTGATGATTCATTTAATTCAACTATAGATGTTCCAAATGTTGTGGATAAAACATATAATACATATTATCCATTAGATGAAGCAAATGATGAAGAGGATCCTGAAAATAAAAAAGTTGAAGATCCTGCTGATAAAACTATAGATGATGATGCCGAAAAAGAAGATATTGCAGATGAAGATGCAGAAGCAAAAGATAATCCAGGAAGTCAAATAGATGCAAATACTGGTATGCCTACAGATCAAGGAGAAGTAGATCCTTTAACAGGCATGCCTCAAAAAACAGATGTTGAAATTGGTAGAATATATGAATTAAAGAAAATATTTTCGAGATTAGTTTCAATAGAAACTTTCTTATCTACAAGTTCAAATGAAGAGTTATTATTATTAAGAACATATGTAGTTAAGGTAATTGATTTATTCAAAATTATGATAGATAACATTACAGCATTTAGAGATAGAACAGATGAAATTATAGTTATGTTTTATCAGTTCTTAAGAAAGACATATATTATATTAAAGAAATATTATAACTTAGAAAAAGATAAAGTTGGTGATGAAAAGGATAAAAAATAAATAAGTCGTGGAGGTATTATGTCGTCACATTTTATTATGGAATCTACTCTATTTCAGGAAGCTGAAATATTAAGACAAACATCAAATAAAGCTAGATTCAAAATGATTCTACAAACTGTAGATGAAAGAAATCAAAATAAAAGAGTCTATCCTAGAAATGTGATGGAAGATGGGTTAGATGATTGTAGAGCTAGAATGAAAAGAAGAGCATTCTATGGAGAATTAGATCATCCATTTCCGCAAGGTAATCATGAATTTGATACAGTTAGACAAACTACGGTTTCTTTAAAAGAAGTCTCACATATAATTGTGGACTATTATTTTGAAGGGAACAAATTAATAGGAGAATTGGAAACATGTTCAACTATTAATGGAAGAAATCTATTAGGTTTATTGACTGATAGATCTGGTATTGGTATGTCTATGAGAGGTATGGCTGAATTAGAAAGACGTGATGGAGCTAATTATGTTAAAGGTCCATTATTAATAATTGGTTATGATGCAGTCTCTTTACCAAGTCATGCTGCTGCAGTTGTAGATTTTAATGAAATGAAATTTGAAGCTAAAATGATAACTGAAAGTGTTAATCAAATTTGTGTTGGTGGAAAATGTTTTCTTCCTAATTATTTTGATAAATTAGTTGAAAATAAAGTTATTACATTCTTTGATAGATGGGTATAAAATCCTAATACAAATATTAATTAGGAGACTAATAAAATGGCAAATGGAGTATTAAATCAAGTTACACAAACTGCAACTATAGTTTCATGGGATAGAGCTAACAAAGTCAGAATTGACAATACGTATAATGCAAATCCACAAATAGTATTTGAAGTTCAGACTGTAACCACAACAAATGGAATAGTTACTGGTACTATTCCTAAATCTATAGTAGTTGTAAATTACGATCCAACTGTAAGTTATCCATTATTAAATCCAAATGATGGTAGTGTTTTAGATCCTAATGGCGGTAGTCATACAATGTTAGAAATACAACTTTATAGTTTATTTATGAGTTTGCCGAATCCAACTCCATCAAAGAATTAGGGGTTAACAAATATGTTATATGATTATGATTTTGTGAATCAATTGATAAGTATACCAGCAGGGATAACAACAGTAGTAATGCAAGATTTAATAAATGATATTAGAGATATTGAATATACTACACAGGGGATAACATATGGGAGTATCGCAACAGCCTCTGGGAAGGAGCCTCTCGGGAACGACATTTATATCGGTATCACCGTCGAATTATTGGACAATTGGCAGATCTATTTTTATCCAGGACAGTACATCGTTACAGTCGGTGGTGGTAATCTCGTCGGAGGACCAGGTGGAGACCCAATAGCGTATTCTCCAGGTGTTCAAGTTCTATTGCTTCAATCCGCAGCATCAACTGTTGTATTACAAAGTACTGGATCTGGTTTATCTACAACACAAGATTCAAATCTTAGTCAGGCTTTAGTAGCTGCTAATAATGCTAATACTAATGCATTAAATGCTTTAAATCAAGCATCACTTGCAAGAAAAATGCAAACAAATAAAGCAGTTGTTTCAGATGATGGAAGAAATGTTTTAATTTATGATGATGATGGAATATCAATACTACAAGTGTTTAATATTAGTAGTGATCAAAAACAAAGAATACCGGCATAGGTGAAATATGATATATCCTGATTGGTTAATGCTTGAAGAATCTGTATCTCCAACACCTGTTGAAAATATAACATATGGTGGAGGTGGTGGAGCAGGTTTAATACATAAAGAAGAAAAACCAACTTGTATTATTTTAAGATTTACTGATAACGATAAAAAAGTTGTAGAACAAATAAATGAAGGGAAAATTAAAATTAATGTCCGGTTGCGAGGATAAATATAATGTTAGAAATAAATATTAGTCAAAAAAAATCTTTAACTTTTGAATTACAAGTAACTGGAATTGATTATAAGAATATTAATGGTAGTATGATTTTAGAACTTGATGGAGTTGAATATGGCTTTCCTATTACAATTTCTGAAAATTCAGTTTCAGTGGAAATTCCACCATTGAAAAATATAGTTAAAAGAGAAATAAATCATGGTGAAAAAATAAATTCTAAATTATCTATAAATGGTGAGGGATTTTATTTAAGTCCTTGGGTTGGAGAATTTGAAGTTAGAAGTCCAGTACAAGCAGAAGCTAAAATTGTTGAAAAATCAACAGTTAAAGCTAGTGCTATATTAGGTGAGGAAAAGAGAGAAATTAAAACTAATAAAACTAAAATATTTGAATCACCAATACAAGAAAAGAAAATTCAAAATGTTAAACCTGAAATAGTTAAAAAAGATAAAACTTTTGAAGAATTAAGAGAAGATATATTAAATAGAAAAGAAGATACTGACCCAGTATTTGAATCTAATAATGTAGACTTTACAAATGTAACAAAGAAAACTATTACTGATGCTCATATATATAAGATGATGGAAATTAAAGGAACGACTAGTAAAAGTGTTCAAAAAATGATTTATGAACAATGTCAAAATAAAGTTGGTGATAATAAATCTAAGATATTTGAAGAAGTTTCAAAATTTTATAAAACATATAAACCTACAAAGTGAAATTTACTGATAAAGGAATTAATTTATGGGTTCTATAACATATAATGCAACTGGTCCTAGTTTTGATATATTAGGTTCAAAATTAAATGGAACTGTAGTTAGTTCTACCTCTAATACAGTCACGATGGCATCAATTTCTAATCCTGTAGTGATGAGGAATGGTGGAATAAATGGTAGTTATAACGTAATGTTAACTACATTAAATCCACATGGTATGGTAGTAGGGGACTCAGTAACTACTACTGGTGCAACTAATCCTACTGGTTATACTTGTTATATTGGGACTTATGTAGTAATTACAATAATTTCAGCCTACCAATTTATATATTATTCTACAGGAGCTGATGCTGAACAGATAACAACATCTACAACTTCATCTGCTATTGCAAGTAGTGGTAGTAAAGTATTTACTTTAAGTGCATCAAATGCATCTTTTACTAGTAAAGTAGTTAGAATAGTAAATACTGCAAATGCTGCTAATTATATGATCGGAACAGTAACGTCCAATAGTGGTACGTCTTTAACAGTTACGATTACTTCATCTGGAGGGTCCGGAACATATACTGCATGGACAATAGGAGTTTATGATTCAGCAGCTATTTGTTATCCTCAATATGCAGGTAGAATGTTATGGATTAATCCCAATAATAGTAATAGTCAAACTTGTAAAATAGCATCAAATACTGCTACGGTGATAACATCCACTATAAATTTTTTAACCAACCCTTCAGCTAGTTCTAGTTTTGCAATTTCTTATAATTTAAATGATATACTTCAAACAGATTTATCTACTGTAGGTACTTTAACATGCACTAGTAGTACTAGTAATACTATTACTGGTACTATTACAGGAACAGCTACTGGAAATCCACTAGTAACTGGAATTACTGTACCAGCAGGAACTAAAATATTATCCTCTAATGGAAATACTTATGTAGTAAATAACTATTTACAAAATTCTTTAGCAGGACAAGTTTTAAATTTAGTAGATAATTTAATTACTGCAATAGGTAATTATTACTATTTGGGTATTATAGGTATAAGATTAAATTATACAAGTTCTACAAATTATTCAATATTAGCAGATACTGATAAAATATTAGAAACAAGAAATACTACAAGTTCAATAAATGCAGGAACAAATTCAATTTTTCAACTAGGAAATTTAGTTAATAATACTAATTATTATACAAATGGAGGTTGTACTCTAATAATTGAAGCTCCTGCTGTAGGTAAAATAAACTTATACTCTTCATCAGTAGTACCAGTAGTTATCTCAGGTCAAACAACTACTCCAGCTATTTCTGCTAGTATTACAGCATATAATATTTATAGTGAGGTGGCGTTCTCATCGCCAACTGGTACTCTAATTAATGCAATTTTTGGTAGTCCTGGAGCTATAGCAGTTATAGCTGACTTCGGTCAAGGTACAATGCAAAATATTAGAATTTACGGACCTAATTATTATATTATAAGCGAAGGACCAGCAAAAATTAAAGGGTTGTATTTAAGAAATTCAACTAATACTCAAACTAGTAATTCTTTATATCAAACAGGTTCGATTTGTTTATTAGGTGATAATGATAACAATTTAACAGGAGGAACTGCTCCTAGTGGATATGCTCTATTTGGTAGTACTAGAAATTTTATAGACTGTGATATTGATAATTGGGCATTCGATTTTAACGAACCTAATGTTAGTAGTGGTGGTGATGGTTCATGGGTTCAATCAATGCCAGTTAATAGACAATGGACTTGTACCTGGATTAATTCTAATGGTTTAACTGGAGTATCTTACTATTTAATTGATAATGCTGGAAATATTATTTTAAATTCAACAACTACGACTGGTGGAGTATTAGCATCTTTCGTTGTTACTGAATATAATTTTTATTTCGTTTGTATGTGGAGTGGTGATCCTGATACAGGTAATAGTACTAATTTTGCAGAAGGTACTACTTCGTTTAATCCTTTTATCTTATCAGTTAGATATTACGGATACCAATTTCTTAAAGAACAAAAAACTATAGTAACTACATCTAATGAAGGTATAATGTTATCAGTTAATCCTTATACTACAGCATCATTAGCTACTGCTGCAGGATATTCAAGTTTATTTACAATAAATGGAGTTACTAGAGTTATAACATTACTAGGGAATGCTTCAATTCAACAGTTATATGATTATACTCAGTACTGGGCAGCACAATTATCTAATATTACGTATGATGCAGCTTTATCTACATCTGATAGTGTAACATATAGTTCTACATATAATATTAATGTTAGCAGTTATTCAATATCGGCTTTATCAACTCAGAATTTAAATTTAACACCTACTGGTTGGTTTACTACATCGACTACTAGTAATACAATAGTTAGTAGTGGAAATGTAACTTTTGCAATAAGTGGAACTGGTGGTTCTAGTTTTATTGTGGGTGTTCAATTGAAAGTTGTAGATTCAGCTAATACATCTAATTATATGATTGGTACTGTTACTTCTGGTTCTACAAGTACGAGTTTAATATTAACAATTAGCTCTTCTAGTGGGTCTGGAACATTTACAACATGGAATATAGGTTTAGCTTTTGCTAAAACTTCTGGTGGGTTTGGTGGTGGTGTTAATGATGTTAATGGTTCATTAGTGGGGATAACTTTAAATAATGTATGGGTAGGTAGTTCTTGTTATATTGCTGCTGCAGCAACACCAACAGTTTCTATTTTAAATACAGTTGCTACTGGAACTACTGAAACACAAGTTTCTGTATCAGCTTCATATCTATATGCAGGAGTAACAATCCCAATTATAATTAATGTTAGAAAAGGAAACAGTCTTCCTTCATATTTACCATATTCAACTACAGGTGTAATAACTTCAACAGGATTTTCATTAAATGTATCACAAGTTTTAGATACTATAAATACTATATAGGAGAATAAAAAATGGCAGCTATTATAGGTGATGGAATTACAACTGGAACAAGTGAATGGATTTTGAATTATGGGTCTAAAACATTATCTAAAAATACTAACGTTGCTGGGCAAGTTTCATTTACTGGAACATGTACCTCTGCTGGTATTTTAACAGTATCATCTATTACTGGAAATATAGTAGCTGGAACTACTATTAATGGTAATGGAATCCCTTATGGCACTATTGTTGGTGCAATTGGAGCTAGCAGTACAACAGGTACTGGTGGGAATGGAACATATCAATTAATTAATATTACAACTAGTTCTAATATTTCTATTACTGCTATTACTACATCAGAAGCAATGACTGGTGTAACAAGACATACTGTTAATGAATTATATTCTTGGTTAATGTCTTTATTTTCCAATGCTGCCGAAATGGATGATACTGTTCCTATTCAAGCAAATACTCCTACAGAATATCAATTAATTAATGGTTGGACATTTAACTCAGATTCAACTGATACTCAATATCTTTATGGTGGTTCTATTATTGTTATTAAAGGTGGTGGTAATGATATTTGGGCAAACTTTTATACTTTGGGTTCTATTGATACTGCTGGTGTTGTTTATTGGGAACAAGGAACAAGTGCAGTTGCAACTTATACTGGATATGTAAATGGTCACATTGACCAATTAATTAAAGTTACAAATGCTGGTACTGATATTAGTTCCAAAAACGTAACAGCTTATCTAAGAAATCTTGGTGATACGTATGGAGCTTTCCAAGTTCAAGCAACCGCGACAGGTGGTCGTAACCCGGTTCCGTTAGCAACTTCATCTGATATAAATGATACTGGAAGTATGATAATTGCTTCATGCACTACTGGTGGTGTTTTAACAGTTACTGGAGTTGGAACTAATCCAATTGTAGCTGGTCAACTTATTACAGGAACTAATATTCCTGGTAACTCAGTTATACAAACATTTGGTACTAATAGTACAACAGGTACTGGTGGATTGGGTACATATCAACTCTCGATAAACCCAACTGTTACTGCAACAAGCCAAGCAATGACTGCATCAATTTATCTTGCAAATGCTCCTGTAATCACATTCTTAGGATCACCATCAAATTATGATATTGGTGATGGTGATGGTGCAGAACCATATTATGTAACTATTAATGGTAATGGAAATACATGTCTTCAAGTTTATCAATATTTAAAATATATTACTAATAAATTAAACACCAACGCTACTGGAACTGGCACAACCGTGGAAGGTTGTTTTTATCAAGCTGCTCAAAACTATTCACCAATTACTGCTGCACCATTTGGTTCTTTTGCTGGTAGTACATTCTTTGGTGCACAAGGTGTTTGGATCCTTGCAGGAACAGTTACAGATTTAAAAAATATGCAGTTGAAAGATAATAATGGTCTTATTCATAATCCTCCTGTTACAATGACTGTTTCTGTTACTGGAGTTTCTTCTGGAGATAGAGTATTTGTTGCTAAAGCAACGAGTGGAGATACTACAGATCCAAATAAGTCAGAATTTCAAATGACAGCTGGTGCTGGTAGTGGAGTTATTACAGTTGCATCTGTTCCTGCTGATACACCTTCAGCTAGTGGTTCAAATACAACTTTAAGAATTGGTGATAATGTATATTCGTATACTGGAACTACTGCAACAACATTTACTGGAGTTGCTCCAATTGGTAGTTCACCAGCTTTAAATTCAACAAATTACCCAACTGGAACTTATTTCTATGTTCCTCTTATTGACACGGTAGTTGCTGGTAGTTCATCATTTACAATTACTGCAACTGTAGCTGCTGCAGATAATGGTATATTAAATGTTACTGCAACAACTGGTACTATTGTTGCTGGACAAATTTTAACCGGAGTTGGAATAACTACAGGAACAACAATTTTAGCATTTGGAACAAATGGAACAAGTGGGTCTGGTGGAACTGGGAATTATCAACTTTCTATTTACCCTACTGCAGTTGTTTCTAGTGAATCTATGACTTTAGCAACACCATTATCTAATCAAACTATAACTTCACCAAATATGACTTATGTTTCTTCGTTCCCTATTATTGCAAGGGTAAGACAAGTTGGGATTCTTCCTTTCCAAAATACTGGAACTGTTACAAATAATGGTGCATCTATTTCTGCAATTAGAACTACTGATACCATTGTTAATCCTAATAATTAATTTCTAAATATTGGAGATAAATTATGGATTTAGTTGAGAACTATCTAAAATCATTAAATGAGACAGATAATAGGTCCGGTAAATTTTTAAACTATTCTTTAGCTGCTAATTTTGCCGGGCCTATCGGAATGGCTGTATATTATCATTACAGAAAAATTAGTGATACATGCCATAGAAAATGTAGAGAATCAAAAGAAACACATAATGAAGATTGTATTAAACAATGTAATGTAGTTGCAGCTAATCATGTTTTAAATAATGTATATACTGAATACCCTAAATGCAAGTCCACATCTAATCCTGAAAAATGCCAAAGAAAATTAGAGAGATTAAGAAATAAATGGGTAGGAATTAGACAGAGATATTTAAAGTCGGAGACTAAATAAAATGGATAAATTTATAAAAGATTTAGCCAAAAAAATATTAAATGAAGTACAATTTGCTGATACCTTTCCATATACAAAACAAGATAGAAAATTAACAACTGAAGAAATTATAAGATCTATTAGAGAAATGATTGCTAGTGAACATGAAGCAGTTCATATGTACACACAATTAGTAGAGACCACTGATAATAAATTAGTTCAAAAAGTGGTACAAGATATAGCAGATGAAGAAAAAGTTCATATTGGCGAATTCATGAAATTATTATTTGCATTAGATCCTAAAGAGAAAGATTATTACGAAAAAGGATTTGAAGAAGTAAAGAAGATCGAGATTTAATATGTCTATTTTTGATATTTCTATTAAACCATATAAAGATCATTATATAATGATCAAAAATTTTCCGATACAAAAATTTAGTCATGATGTAAGGAGAGTATTTAAATCAAAAAGATTATCTAATATATTTGAAGTTATAAAAACTTTTATGTGGTTTTATGATAATTTAATTATACATGAATTTTTCTTGCCAGAAGTTATTTTTATAATGGAACAATTACCAATGCGGAGGGAGTATAGAGAATTAAAATCAATTATTTTACATGAAACTTGGATGGTTTCAACTTTAAAAAATTATCCTTCTTTAGTTAATTTAAGTTTAATTAATGATGATTTAAATTTTAAATTAAAATCATATCAAGAAGAATTCTTAAAATTATATGATGATAAAAAACAAAAATATAATTTAAATGGTTATATATTAGCATTTGAACAAGGGTTAGGAAAAACTTTTACGTCTTTATCTTTAATGCATGGTATGAAAAAAGAAGCAGTCATAATAGTAGCACCAAAAAGTACTTTAAGATCTGTATGGGTTAATGAAATAAATACAGTTTTTAAAGAAAAGCAAAGTATATGGTTAGTTGGGGAAGAACCAAAAGATGCAAGATTTTATATTGTTAATTATGAATCATTAGATAAGATTAGTAAAATAATTTCACAAGTTTTAAAACATTCAGGAAGGGTTGGTATTATTGTAGATGAAAGTCATAACTTTAGGTCTAAAGATGCTCAAAGAGTTATAAGATTATTAAGTATAGCAAAAATAACTAAATGTAATGATATTTTATTATTAAGTGGAACACCCATTAAAGCACTAGGTTCAGAAATGATACCTACATTACAAATTATAGATCCTTTATTTGACGAAGATGCTAAAAATATATTTGGTAAAGTCTTTGGTTTAAGTGTTCCAGTTGCATTAGATGTGTTAAAAAATAGATTAGGTTTAATGATGTTTAGAAAGATGAAATCAGAAGTATTAAAATTACCAGATAAGAACTTCTTCGATATTAAAATAAAAATACCAAATGGAAATGATTATACTTTAGAAAATGTTAAAAAAAGGGTTCAAAGTTTTGTTATAGAAAGAGAAATGTATTATAAAAAGAATTTTGTTAAATACCAAAAAGACTTTGATGAAGCTATTAGATATGTAGATCCTAAAATTGAAAATGATGAAGAATTTATTAGATATAAAAAAATAGTTAAAAGGTTTCAAAAAAATGGATTTTCATCTAGAGATCAACAAGACTCTTTAGATGCAAGATGGGCTAATGATTACGAAAAGAAATATATTATTCCTTTATTACCTTCTGAATTAAAAAAGAGATTTATTTATTCTAAATCAGTAATTAAATATGTAGAGTTAAAAATTATGGGAGAAGTTATTGGTGGTTTGTTAAACAAGTTAAGATCTGAAATGTTTGGGCAAATGATACCTAGATCTCCATTAGTTGATATTATAAATAAATCAGAAAAGAAAACATTATGTTTTACTACGTTTACTGATGTAGTTGAAGTTACTAGTAAATATATTATAAGCGAAGGATTTAAACCAATTGAAGTTTACGGAAAAACAAATGCTAATGTAAAACAATTATTAGATAAATTTAAAACAGATAATAAATATAATCCTTTAATAGCAACCATTCAATCTTTATCAACAGGTGTTACAATAATCGAAGCAAATACAGTTGTATTTTTAAATAAACCTTGGAGGATAACTGATTATGAACAAGCATATAGTAGAGTTCATAGAATAGGCCAAGATGTAAATGTAAATATATATAACTTCTCTTTAGATACTGGTGATAAAGATAATTTAAGTACAAGAATGGAATCTATTATAGAATGGTCTAAACAAATGTTTGAAGGTATAGTTGGAGATTTAGAAACAAACTAAAGTAACTAAGTAATAATGAGAACAGATCTAATATCAGAATAACTATAATGAGAAAGGAACTAGGAAATTACTATGAAAATAATGAGAAATGATTTATATTTTAGTCAGGAACATATTAATAAGAAGGAAAACATAAACCAAATTATAGGTTCTATATTTTCAATTGCAAAAAAAGATGAAAGTTTTAATAACAAAGAAAATATAGATATACTAGATAAAGAGTTAAATGAAATTAAAGAAAAATTATTTAAACAAGAAGAATTAATAATTAAAGCAAAATCTATAAGAGAAGATTATAGTCAGAAGACTTCTCAATTAGATCTTGAAAATTTTAATTCAAAAGTAAATTTGTTAGAAGCTTTAGATAAAGGACTTTAAGAAATGAGAATTATTACTACGAATATTAAAGATAAGGATAATGAAGATTTAAGTCAGAATAAAATAAATTTAGCTAATAAAATTATTAAGCTTGTATCCCCATTATTAGATCAAGTGTATAATGAAAAAATAAATACAATTAAAAAATTAAAAGAAGATTATTTAATTAAGAAACAAGAAGTATTGAGTGAAAAAAAAGTTATAGAGAAATTAGCAACTGATTTTGAAAGAAGGAAAAAAGTAAAGAAATTAATTGGTAATTTCTCTCAGCTTTTTTCTCTAAAAGTTATTACACTACATACTAAGAATGAGATTGTTACTATCTTAAATACTGTAGACGAATTAGGAAATGATAAAATAGATTTTTATATTAAAGAGTCTGATAAAATGTTAGTAAGAAGATTAAACAATAATACTACAAACTAAGTTGAAATAAATTTTTAACTAGATAAATTAAATGGAGGAAAAATTAAAATGAAAGAAATGTTAACTGAAGTCTATCGCACAGTGCGAAAGGTTTCTGGTGTAGACCCTTCTAAGCCCGGTAACCTCAAACAAATTCTTGTTGATGACAAATCCTTTACTTGCTACGTTAATGGTCTTGCTGAGTCTATTGAAAGCAAGAAAGACGCAGCTACATTCAAACTGTTAGCTGAAAATACTCGTATCAACCTGCTTGAAAACTCTATGTTTGCTATTAACCCTTATGAAAGTTTAACTCTTCCTATTCTTAGAGTTTTCTATCCTAAGCTTGTTGCAAAAGAAGCAGTAACTGTTTCTCCTATGGATAAACCTGAATGTGTAAAGGCATTCATTCGTGCAACTTTTGCAGCTACTAATGGTACTCAGTATCCTGCACCTGCTGTAACTGGCGACGTTTCTAATGGCCCTACTATGGGTATTCAGACTACTGCTACTATGGCAGTTCCTTCTACCAACTTTGACGTTCTTGGTGCAATGAGTCAGAATAACAGCAATGCAACTTTAGAAAGAGATTGGCAGATTCTTTCAGTTTCTGAAGATGGTACGAACTTCATGAACGTCTCTATCGTTCCTGCTGTTGAAGGCCAGTTTTCTGCAGCTGTAACTTATGCTAATAGCGATACTGACGTTCTTTCTGGTGTTGTTAATTATCTTTCTGGCACAGTGACTTGCCTTTCTGCAACTGGAAAAACCAAATGGATTTCTTATCAGACTTCTGTTTCTCTGGAATATAATAAGATCAATCCTACTGTCCAGTTAACTGTTGATAAAATTCGTCTCTATGCTAAGGATCGTCAGATTTCTGCTAACTGGACCATCAATATGGAGCAAGATTTAAAAGCTCTGTTTGACGTTTCCATGCAGGCAGAAATTGTTAACCTTTTAGGTCAACAGATTGCTCTTGATATTGACCGTGAACTTATTAACTCCTTAATTACTGCAAATAACAGATTGAATGCATCTAGTCATACTGCTTCATTCAATAGAACTGCTCCTGTTGGTTATAGTTGGGGTAACAAATATTGGCATGAAAACATTCTCCCAGTGCTGAACACCTTGTCGGCTCAGGTGTACACTGATACGAATATTGATGCAGCTAACACTATTCTTGCTAACCCCCTTGACGTGGCTATTCTTGAAGACCTTCAGGGATTCAATTATACCGGTACTTCTAGTCTGGATGGTGATGTGGGATATCGTTCAGCAACAGTAGCCGGTGGGAAATGGAAAGTTCTTACTTCGAGCGTTGTTTCTCAAGGTCAGATGATTCTTATTTATAAACCTCAAGAAGAATTAAAGAGCATATTCTTTTATAGCCCATACGTTCCAGCAGTACTTCATCCTTATCCTCTTGGTGCCATTCCATCACTTACCATCCTTAGTAGGTACGCAACAGCCTTAGTGCGTAGCAACGGGATTGCAACTCTTACTATCGGTGCTTAATATTTATTTAGATTAAAAATTTAAACAAAAAAATGTAGCCTAAATATAGAAATATATTTAGGCTACATTTTCCGCTATTAATTATTTTCTAAAACAAATTTTAAATTTCCACAATCCCATATTCTATTATACCCTTGTTCTAACCTCAACATCTCTTCTGTTTTATCTTTTGGATCATCTTCTGTTTTTCTAAGATTAAATCTATGTATTCTTTTAATTCCTTTTGAATACCAATAATTTTGATCAGTAATTTTTTCTAAATTAAAACCTAATTGATAATATAAATCACCTATAGACCATCTTCTATCTGCATAACTAAAGATTTTGATCCATTCATAATTTATTTTAAAATAATTTAGTAATTTACTAGCTATTCCTATTACATGATAATCATAATTTGAACAGAATCTATTTAACTCCCATTCTCCTTCCTTATGATAAGACCCCTTTGAAATAGATCCTTTTGAAAATGTCATTACTGAAACTAAAGTTTCACCATAAAAAGCTCCTAATTTAATAATAGCTGAATCTTTACCTTGAATGTGATATTTCTCTAAAAATTCATTTTTAGTTTTAGAATCTATTTCTTTTATAATACATTTTCTAGCACCAATTTTAATATTATCATTTTTATTTAATATCTGTAATAATCTATGTTTTACAATGTCTTCTTTTAATATCCATTCATCTTCAAATATTTGAATTAAATTATATCCTTTATTGTTAGTTAATTGTAATTTTTTTAAGTGAAAATCTTTACCAGGAATTGGTCTTGTATCATCTAATATTTTCTCTTCATGATAATATAATCCACAATATTCTATAGCGATTTTCTTTGAATGTATTATCATATCAAGCTCAAGATATCTTTCTTTATCACCATCATGATATCTTAAAAATGATCTACATCCAGTCATAACTTCAAACCCAAAAAACTCACCATTCCCACCCACATAGCTTCACCCAAAATTATACAGTTCAATCTCGAGATTACAACTCGAAACCGACCAATCCTCTTTTTACAAAGGATTGTTTGTATAATTTGGGTGAAGCTAAAGTCCATCAGTTAAGGTTTTACTCCTTTAAACCCTTGAGAAAGCGCCCCTATTAAATACAGGTACACCATATAAGGAGTTATTCCTTCATTAACATCATCTGGTATATCAATTCTTCGCTCTTCTTTTGTATCTCCTTGAGTAATTTCAATTCTAACGATCATACACTCTCCTTTTAATCAGTTAATAGATTTACAAATTTATTTCCATATTTCATACCAATATCATATGATTTTTCTATAACTACTGTATTCTGCATAAGGATTTTCTTTCCCAATGGAGTTTTGTAGAACCCAACAAGTTGTTCAACTTCTTCGTAAGTGTAATACTGAAAGAATATTGCTACAATTTCATCATAGAAATCCTGGCAGGTTACTATAGCATTGATGAAGTCGTTTTTCTGTTTTTCTGAAAATGGAAAATCCTCCATAGAATTTAAAGAAAGAGTTAATTGTAATTTGATAAGATTTTTGATTTCCAACAGTTCTACTAGTTGAAAGTATACATTTTTCTCTTCAGTTTTCATGATTATTCTCCTTTTATTTTATTAGATACCTTTCTAATAATGTTTTTAATGCTATAACTAATCCAAATGTACCATTGATTGTAATGAAAATTCCAGTAAATAGTTGCCTTTTTCATTTTGGTTTCCTTTTTTAATGTTTAATTAATCTAGAAATAGCCATAATCGGAAGTGACCAACACAACAAAGAAACAATAATGAAACCTAACCAAAATGGAATCCATTTATTCAATTTAGGAATTTTCACAAATTATCTCCTTTTAAAAATTAATTTTTAGTGGTAATGATGAAAACTAATCATAATTAAATGAAAATGAAAAGTTTTCATCATTACCAATGTTTATTTTGAATTAGAGGTTGCATTATTGAATTTTACAGATGTTGTTGTATTTGCAAATACCAAAATACGATCTTTAGCATTTACCGATGAATAATCTTCTTGAGTTGCGAATGTCCCATGGTGAGGTTTGGGGACTGGAGTAGGATCAGGTTGTTGTTCAGAACCACATGCTGAAATGAAAGAAACCATGATAATGATAATAACCATTTTAATATTTTTCATTATAATCTCCTTTTAAATAATTTAGTTTTTATCTATTTCAATCCTTATTACATCTTTGAGTTTAGGCCCAAGTTCTGGATACAGTGAGACCCAACATTGTAAAATTGTGATCCCTTCAATTGTAATTGTTTCTGAATTTTCATTATTGTATGTTATCTTAAATTTTATTTTCATCTTATATCTCCTTTGGTAATAAAAAATATATTAATCTTTATTAGTAATTAATATATATAGCATACAAAAGAATATCTAAATAAAAAAATAAATCCCAAATACAAATGGGATTTATTTTTATTCTATTTTTGTCTTTCATCCCATTGTTTTTTCAACATTATAAAATATTCTTTTTTATGTATAACAGTAGCTTCCCAATCACTTCCAAATAAATTTGGTTCATTAAAATATAAAATACAAAAACTATTTAAAAATTCTATTTCCATAGTTGAATATCCGCCAATAAAACCATTAGGAAAATGAAATGGGATTACATGACATAATCTTATAGCTTTTTCTCTACTTTTTAATCTTTTGCTTGTAATTAAATCAATCATAAACATTACGGCTTTATCTGCTTCATTGCTCTTTTGTTTTTCCATTGTTTCTCTAAATTTTTCTAATCCTTTTGAAACTGATGATAATATATCAGTAGAGAACTCAGGATATTTTGTTAAAAATCCTTCAACTCTTTCCTTCAAATTTTTTAATTCCTCTAATGTTTGGCTATTCATTATTTCACCTTTTAGTTATTCATCTATTTCTATATTTTCTCTTGTTGCTACTAAATGCCCAATACCTATTGGTCCTGATTTACTTTCTGCTTTCATAGAATCTAATAATTCAACAACATATAACATTTTATCATATGAATCTTCTTTGCCCATATATAATACTTCTCCAATTAATATTCCTTTTATACCAAAAACTTTAACAAAATCACCAAGTTATAATGTATTATTCATTTTATATCACCTTTATTTTTAATTGAAGCCAATCAGCAGTTTCAGGATGAGGTTCTAATTCAAAACCATGAGATTGCATTATAAATGAAATAATATCTCCCATGTTATTTTTACTATAATCTTTTCGTAAATATTTCCATGATTTATAAAATGTAGTTTCATTACAACCATAACAAGAATGATTATTTAAAACTGTAAAAAGTGAATCATCTAAATATTTTGACATAACAAATAATTCAATTGTTAGATCATTTATAGATTCTTTAATAAAATACATCATATGGTTCATTTTCTTTGTATCTTCTTTTGTATATTTTTTAATTTCTTCTTTAATTTTAGTAAACCTTTCACCATTAAATTCATATGTTATTTCGTTAGGTTCAGTTAAGAAACAACCCAATATTATATTATGATCATCTTCATATTTTATAATCAGTTCTGTTATTTTTTTAAGAAGTTCATTCATGATTTAATCTCCTTTAATATTTAGTTTAACAATATACACATGGCGCGAATTCAAGAGGAAAATAATTGAAATATGAAAGATCAAGAATTTTTATATTATAACTATTGATTGACCCAACTTGTAATTTATTTTGAAGTATCACTTCAACTTTGCAATTATAAGAATCAATATCTTTTATTTCTAATAGTTCTAAATCTTTAATATTATGAATATTAACTGGCCCTATATAAACACCTTTAACTCTTTTTTTATTCATATAAATCTCCTTTAAAAATATATAGATGTATTCAATTTAGTATCAATTGAATACATCTATATTATTTTTTATGATTTACCAAGATTAAAATCTACTTCTATTATCTCACCTCATTTTGTTTCATCCATAATTTAATTTTTATTTTTGATTCTCTAGCTTCTTCTCCTTTCCAACTAGATAAATTTATTATAACATATGCTAATTGATCATGTAAATTTTTACCCATCATGTTATATTTTAAAACTGCATTTGCGTAAAGTCTACTTTGAATATTTGGTGACTTTTCCATTATTCCATATATAATAACATATGATATTAATTCTTGTTTTTCTTTCATTAGTAGTACCTTCTAGATAAATATATAGTACAAAACTTTTTAAATTCTTTTGGTCTAAATTTATCAACCCAATAAATATATGTTGCAGCTTCAACATCACCACCATAATTTTCTATTCTATTTGCATCTAAAACACCTTCTAACATTTCTTTTCTAGATATAGATGATTTACCAAATAGATCCATCCAATCTCCACTAATATTTTCCCAAGTTTTTCTTATAGCTAAAGCCGCTCTTTCATCCATTTCATTTGTTGTTTCTTTATATGAATCTTCTTTAACATCATACATACTCATTTATATTTCTCCTTTGTCAAAAGCTTCTTTGCTTCTTCAATAGATTTTATTCCTCCATTTGTATAATCTATTACTTCTCCACTATATTCAATAAAACAAGTTCCAACTAATTGAACATATCTTAAACCATATCCTTTATAAACTTCATATATTTCCATGTTTACTCCTTTAAAATATTACAAGATGATCTTTTTCTTTAGATTTAATAATTATTTCAGTTTTAGGATCTAGTTCTTTCATTTTATGTAAATATAAACCAATTCTTATAAATGATCTAATTGTTTCTAAAATACTATTACCATTAGAATGAGATATTTTCTTTATTTCTTCTTTCATTTCATTTTGTAAACTGAGACTATAATTTTTCTTTATCATAAATTAACTCCAATAATTAAATCATCAATAATTATTTTTCTATTATTTATAGAACACATTGTTGGATCTTTAGAAGGACCAAACCAACATAATAACCAACCTCCTTTTCTATCATTACATTTCCACATTTTTCCTTCATAAACTCCAGTAGGTATAGATGAAGAATATTCTGATAATTGATTTAATATCTTAGTACTCATAATGGCATGAGTTTCATCAATAACTATTTTATTTTTATCAGGTTGAACTATATTCTTTCCTAATGGGTGAGTTATATCTGGAATCATAATTTAAATCCCTTATTCATGGTATTGAAAATTTTTATAATGAGTTAATACATGATCTTTATGTAATCTTTTAGATAGTTCTTTCTCAAATTCTGAAACTAAATTTCTTAATTCTTTAATACTTAAATCTTTTGTTAATTCTTTAGTATTTATCATTTATCACCTTTCATTATTTCTTTTTTTCCACCAATCCAAGTTATACTATATCTGGGCATTATTAATTATCTCCTTATAACATTCTAAATAATGAAAAAGACATATCATGAGGTTTTTCAGATAATTTATCAGGTTTATTTATAAACCATAAAGTTGAACCAATATTAAACATTGTATTTGGCTTTGACCTTCTCATTTGGTGAATTATCTTTTTAGCAGCTGGAGTTATAGAAGAATCAAATATTTCAGTTAATATTTCTTTTTTCATATTTTTACTCCTTAAATTTAAAAGATGTTTTACGTTTATTTGAAAACAAAGTTATAGTATCAATTGAATCAATTATTTCATTACAATCTAAAATTACTTTTTCATTCATTTGTATAAAACCATTTTTAAACCATCTTCTCATTTCACTGTTACTAACTCGTTCTTTTTGTTTTGGTCGTTCAACACTAAAAAATCCACAACACGAAAGGTTTAATTCCCATAACCAATCAAATGCTGTCATTTGTATATTCATAATTATCTCCAATTAAATTCCAAATTAGTAACTTCTATACAATATTGTTTAAAAATAATGTAGATGTAACCATGGAGATAAACATAATACATAATTGTCTCCTTAAAATAACAAATTAAATCCTTCTATTAATTAATATATATAGTAGACAATAAAAAACTTAAAATAAAATAGAAGAAAAAAATTGAGGCTAATGCCCCAATTCTCTTAAACAGTTATCTATTTTTTTGTAACCCTACTAAGGTAAGTGTTCCACTTTTGAATCTTTTCGATCATCAGGTTTTGAAAGTGATTAACGATTGATTCCACTGGTTCTCCCATCAGATTCTTTTTCGGATCTATTATGGTAATAGACCCGTCGGGCTCTACTGCAACACACTTTGTTCCGACCCTATTAATAAACAGGGTGCAGATCGTGTTTGGAGATGAAGAATAACTTCTCAACCTCTCCCGAGATGACCGAAGATCAAATTCTGCGAAGACTCTGATCTTGTACTGATTCCTGATGATTTCGTTCACCAGCTTGCGAGCTACCATTGCTTCCTGTGGGTTCATACCTTGAACTTGCATTTACTCTCCCTTTCTTCCTGTTTTTAATTTTACAAACAGATACTTCTTCCTAGTAATTAATATATATAGCAGAAGATATAAAACTTAAAAAAAAATTGGGAAAGACTTATCCCAATTTTAATACAACTTATCTTCTATTGTTCATTCTATGTTCTTCTTTTTCCTTTTTCGTCTCTTTCTTTAATTCTTTCTCTTAAAATTGGGTTTACATCATTATTATAAATTCTTTTAAATATTCCAACTAAACATGCATCCCAAACAAATGTTATAATTTTTGTTATAAAATCTTCAATTAAAAACACTATTACATAAAAGGGCCAATATGTTACCCAACTAGCAACATCAGAAGATAGTGCTTCAAATGAACATTGATATTCTGCTGAATGAGATGTTATTTGTGAAGTTTCTAATAATTTTTTATGTTCTAAAGTTTTCATCTTAAATTTAAATATTGACCAAACAAACCCTACTATTAGATATACTACAAAATAACATACCCAAGTAAACCAATTATTTACGAATAATTTCCAAATATTTACATTACTAAATAGTTGAAAGAATGCAATAACTCCAATTAAATAACATGTTAATGCTTTAGGTTTCTCGTTATAGATAAAAATTATTGAAACTAAAATATCAAGACCAATAACTATCCAAAATATAATACTACCAAATACCAACAATGGATACCACATAATTTATTTCTCCTTAATTTTTCCTAATTTTTTAAATTGCCAAATAAATCCTAAAAATGATATAACAATTAAACATGAAAATAGAAGTATTATATCATACCAACAAATGTAACATAATAATAAAAGTATAATAAGAATTAAAAGATATTTCATATTATAGATCCTTAAATTTATTAGTTATGTAATCTGACACTTCTCTTAATTGTGGGGTGCTACAACATTTTCGTGACATTTCTTTTGCATCAATATCAACTACTTCTTTTATATATGCTCCTGGTATAATATTTTTTTTCTCATCTCTATCTCTACCAATTAGCCAAATTTTATTTGCAACTTTTATTGCTTCATCTATACCATGTGTTATAACTATGATGGTATTTGTTTCATTTAAATCTGCAGTACGTTTTAGCATTTTACAAATTTCACATTTTGAAAGTAAATCTTCACCTGAAAATGGTTCATCTAATAATAAAAATTGATCGCTACATAATATCTGTTGAGCTATTGCAATTCTTTGTTGTTGGCCTCCAGACAATTCACATGGATATTTATCAACATGTTCTTCTAAACCAAATGATTTCAACATTTCAATACATTCATCTTTTGATTTTTTTGTAACTTTTAAATTATCTAAAACTGTTAAGTGTTTAAATAAAGGATATTTTTGAGCAACAACACCCATAACACCTTGGCGTGGATGTATGTATTTCATGTTGTCTTTTCTGGACAACAATTCAATAGTTCCTTTATCTGGATATATAATACCTGAAAGAATTTTAAATAATGTAGTTTTACCTACACCAGAAGGCCCAAGTATTGCTATAATTTCACCATGTCCTTCATCTATTTTTTCAGTTTCTATTTTTCCATTGAAATTTTTTAATATTATTTTACCACCTAAACTATGTCTTAAGTCAGTTATTTTTAAAAGAGTTTGACTCATTTTTGTACTCCTTCAATTTTCTCAGCATAAGGGCAAAACAAATCTCTAATCCATTTAAGAATAGTTATTAATAATGAAACTAAAATAACTAATAAAATATCAATAGCATAGATCTTTGTATTGTCATGGAATCTTTCAAGACTAGTTAAAAGATATCCAATACCTCCATCTGATTTAATAATTTTTTCAGCTACAGGAAGGAATACTACAATCATTAATGAAACTTGAATAATTGCATCCATAACTAAATGAAACTGACCTCTAATTACAACATGCCAAGTTACATACCATTCAGGAAATCTTAATGTTCTTGCATGATCATATTCTTCGGGTGGGATATTTTTAATTATATCAAGCATTGATGTTATCAACCATGGTGTTGTAAAGAAACCAATAATCCATATTTTTAAATGATAATCATCTGATGCTATTGTGGTAAAAAACAATTGAATACCTACAATTGATATTGCTCTAAACTTTGCTTCTAATTGTACTACAGGATTTATTATTGGAATTACTGATAGATATGAAGATATAAAAGAAATTAAAATCACCCAGAAAAGACATTTTCCAAATAATATAGAGCTGGTTAATATTTCAAGAAATAATTTATCTTGAACTACTAAAGATTGATAAGAAAAAATTATTTTTTGAATAGGAGGGATTAATGTTGAATGGCTCAAAGACCATATAAAAAGGATAATAGAGTAAATGAAAACTCTAACTAAAATATATTGATTATGATTCAACTTTGTATTAGGTATAAATAACCACTTCACAATTCCTCCGATTGGGACTCCTAGTTTCCCAGGAGTCCCAATGACAGTTTATTTATTATGCTTGTTTAATTCCCTTGTCGCAAAGACCGTGGCAACCACAGTCACATTCATGGAAGATATGACTGCAAACTGTGCATTCTTTATCCCCATCAACTTCTTCCGGACGATCTTTGAGAGCACCGCCACAACGTGAACAGAATTTTGCTACACTTTCCTTAACTTCGTTGGTTTCCATAGACCCTCCCAGGTTTTCTTGCAGTTTTTCGTTAAATGAATTTACTCCATGTTGCACAGCTTCACCAAGAGCTTGAGCTCCTTCTACAACTTTACCACCAAGTTGTTCAACTTTTTCTGCTGCATCTTTAAGAAATCCCATTTTATTCTCCTTTTGTTATTTTACTACCTACCCATTTGGATCACAACTCGACGATTCTTTGCATCAGCAGTACTATTATTTGCAGGGTCAAGAAGCTCAGTATCACCTTTTGCATCGGTATCAATTAAGTCTTCTTTATACCCAAGATTGGCCAAAAACCTTTTAACTGTTTCTGCTCGATCTTTTGAAAGTTTCATATTTGTTTCATGAGAACCATGTCGGTCAGTATGCCCAGTAATTAAAAGCTTAAGACCGGTAATATTCTCATCGTTAAAAAGCTTTTTACATTCCTTTCGACCTTCTGCTGTCAATTCAGACCTTCCAGATATAAATTGAATTGACTTATTTGATGTAGATATGGTTTCACGAATTGGTGCACCATCTACATCAGGTTTCATTGTTAATTCTTGATTGAGTGTGGTTTCTTTTGTAATTTCATTTAAGAATGAAGGATCAAAAACATCTTGAAATGCAGGATAATCTTTCATCTTATCAGGCCATAATTCAACCATTTTATCTGCAAAAACTGTATAGGTTGATTGAGCAGGTCCACCATCTCCTTTTTCAAGACCAAATGCAACAATGTTATCCTCAATTGAGAAGTTCATAGACCCACCTACATTAACTTGAATAGTTTTTCCTGTAGGTTTTCCTTCTTTATCAACTGAACCATCCGGACTTGATACTTCATGTTTCTTAAAGTTGGTATACCAGAATTTTGGAGTTCCTTCTTCTCCAGTTCCTTTATATAAATCACAAGCAATTTCACATGCTCTGAATAAAGCTTTATCATGAACTTTGACTTGTGAACCACCAAGTAAGAAACCTTTGATGATAGACTTAACTTCATTATGATTTGCATCTGCCCATTCTTTAGTTGTTACAAGGAAATCAGGCATCTGCCAATAATAATCATAAGTTGTTACAATTGGAAAAAGACCACCTTTTCCTTTTGTAATTCTTACGTCTCCGGGTGTATATGTAACAACACCTGCTTCAACATAAAGTGTACCGCCAATAGTTGAAGCTATAGTAAAACTTGTAGTAGATGATTTTGATTTATCTGTGGTAATTTTAATTTTCTTTCCAGTGAGAATTCCATTATGTGAAATTTCACGTTCTTCTGTAACCCCAACATTATATTGGTCAACTGCTTTTAGGAAATCATCATCTTGAGCAGGAATAATATTCATACGATCAGGATCATATGTCTTAATATTGGGATTCATTTGAACATCATTATCCGGGCAATATTTCAAAGGTAGGTTCATATCCCCATCATACAGCACCCCAATAACAACTCCACCTTTCATAGAACTTGGTTTATCTTTCCATTCTTTAGGACCCCAGAATCCATCTTCATTTGCACTCTTTCCAAGAGCAACTTTTATTTGAGGATGAAAACCAGCAGATGTTAATTCAGCAACGATTGCCCTTAGGTATGAAGAAGAACCATCACCCATTAAAGATATAAATTGGCAACCTTTATTGGGATTAGCTTTTCCACCACCCATTGATTTCCATTCTTTCATATAAGCAATAAGGTCATCCGATTGTTGTTTAAAACTATCCTGCCTAATGAATTTTAAATTGGTAATACCAAGACCAGCAAGGATAGATCCCTCAGTTGTAACAGGTCCACCATTAGCAAGGAATGCTCCATTTTGGGCACTCCAAGGAGCAACTTCAACCCTGTAGCTAGGACCAGTTCCAATAACATTTTTTGAAGGTAAAGGAAGGAGAGGAACATTTGTAACATTTTTGAGTGGAGCAACACTAGGAAGATCAACTTTTTTCTGGAATACTGCTTTTATTGAATCCATACTCATGAAATGACCAGGTCTTGTTCCATAAAAAACAACACCTCCAACAAGTGCTGCAATTCCAATCAACTTTCCGAATTTAGATATGTTTGGATTAAGCCCCATTTTAATTATCTCCTTTAATTGTTATATTTTTCTTTTTATTTATTAATTTAATTATGAAACCAATAATGAAATAATCAAGAACTAAAAGAAAAATCATTAGTGGAATTGCTTTGTAAAGGTTGAAACTACTAAGAATATACCCTCCTGTTGCAATTATAAAACATAAATCAAAAATGATATATTCAGATCTTGCTTCTTCATTTGTTGGTTTATTTGGAGTATGAAAAATTTCTGGCATTATTTCTCCTTGTCCATTTCTTCCTTCTTTTTAGCTCTCCTTTTATCAACCCAACCTCGTATCCAATAACCAAGGATTCCTCCAAACGACACCAGTACAAATACTACCCAACCCATAAAAATAACACCTCCTTTTATTTTTTATTAATCATCTCAGAATATGGTCTTGTTGAAGTTGATACTGGTGTTACATCTAATACTTGAGCTGAACTAAATTGGATCTGCTCAGGTTTTTTGATAATTGAACCAAAATCCATTGAATTTACTTTGTTCAACATAGCCAAAGCACCATCAGCATAATCAAGATTCTTATCCTCAATATGCTTTATGGTAGTTTCACATTCTTCAGACCATACATCAACATTTGCCATTTTACGTTGGAAATCTTGTTTCATAAATTGTAACGAGTTTGACCTTAAATCATCTTCAAAGGCTTGACCTTTGAATGCTTGTTTCATCATACCCCAAGATTTTGATAAACTTTTTCCAGCTTGGTAATTACCAGAAGAAATTTGAAAATCTAATTTTGCATCTTCTTCAACTTGGTCTAAAGCTTTTAATCCCCTTACATATTTATCATAGAACATTTTAACTTTTTGGTTTGCTTCAGCCATATTTTTTCCAGCTTCCATAAGTTTACCAATTCTAACTAATTCAGCTTGAGCTCCCTGCATATCACCATTTTGCTGCAATCTTTCAGCTTTTGCTTTTCTCTGGTCAAAATCTAAAGAAAAGTTAGCTAAAATTGAATCATTATTATTCATAACTCCTTTTACTTGTCTTTGCCCAGCTGAAAGAACTTCCCTCCTTTTTGCTATCTCTTTAGTTGCATACTCATAAACTTCTTCTGGTTTTTCTTCCCAAATAGAACGATATGCCGCAGTTATTAAAAGCTGATATCTAAACATTAAATATTTATAAATTGATGGAGCAGCAGCAATAAGTATGATTGCTATAAACGCTAATATTCCTATAGCAATCATATAGAAACCAGCCATCGCAGCCATTTTAAGACCAACCATAATTAATGGAACTAGTTTAAAAATGAACCCAAATAAGAATGCTATTCCTAAAGGCACCCCTATTATCATCGCCCATGTGCCTTCATTAGTTCCCCAAAAATTTCTATTAATATTGGTATCACTCACTTTGTACCCTCCTGAATATAGATAGTAACTTTCTTTGAAATTTGGGTGAGATAATCATGAACTTTTTCAGCAGTTGCTTTAAAAATATTAACAGTAGTATTATTTTCAGATTGTTTAGAACTAATTAATTGCATTAATTCAGTTTGCTTTTTTGAAGCTTCTTCTAATTGATTAGTTAAATCTTCAATTGTTGCTTTTGTTTCTTCAAGATTATTTTGCATATTTTTGACTTCATTTTCCATTCTTGGAATTTCATTTACTGTAAAATTTGATACTTCAACATGTAAACTATCTTCCAGTTGTTTAAGTGTTAAAAATAAATCATCTGATGTTAAACCACATACTGCTGCAGCACCTTGGAGCCTCATTCCTTCGTCTTGTATCTTTACCTTCATTTTTTCAGCAGTATCTAATAATATTTTAACTTTATTATCTTTAACTGAATTATTAATATTCTGTAAAATAGCATTAAAAATATTTTCATCAGGAATTTGTGAATCCTGTGAAAAAGAAGGAGTTTGTAATGGAAGTATTTGGCTTGTTGTATTTTTTATACTATCATCTTGTTTTGTTACAGGGGCTTCTTTGGTATCAGGAATCCATATACCTGATTTTATTGCTGCTTTTTCAAATGCATCAAAAATACCCATTCTTTTTCTCCTTTTAAATAAACAGGGAATGATAAATTCTAGATTTTTATCATTCCCTTTTAAAATTAATCAACCCAATTCATTCCATCTCTTGTAACTCCACCAACTGATTCAGGCTCATCATTACGAATAACTCTTCTCCATTTACTCATTTTAACAGTATCATGGTCACGATGTCTTACTGAACCTCTGACAAAAGTATCAGTAGTCTGTCTTATAGGAAAACCGTGAACCAATAATTTAGCAGGAACTACTAATGCTTCATCTGCAACATGACTATTAACTTGAATATGATTATGGCCGATGGGAAATTTAACTTTAATAATTAACTGATGGTCTTTAATAGCTTTATTAAGATAATCTTGTTCTTCATCGGTTGTATTAACAAAAAACCATTCTCCTTGGCGAATTGTTTTACCTGGAGCTCTTCCTTCTGCAAATGTAACCTCTGATGATTTTAATGACTTATGTGCTTCTGCAACTGTTGTAATTGTTTTTGGTAATCTTGCAATGAACAATTGTCTTTCATCGAGACCCATTAAATAAAGCATAGATCTTCCAGAAGTTTCTCTTTCTATCTTCCAAATTCCTCCAATTTTTACAATTGTTTTTATATTTCTAATTGCTAGATATGTTGAGATTGTATTTTCGCTTACTACTCCATATTTTCTTTTTATGAATGTTTCGGTACTATATGATATATCTTCAAAAAATTTTCTTTTTGGCTCTTTAACATGGAGAACTAATTGATGAACTTTATTATCAGTGTTCATAACCTGTAAAAGATTATCAGAATGACCTGGGTAAATACGAAAAACTTCAGTTCTCCTAGCTCCTTTTAAAGTTCTATCAATATCCATTTGGACTATATTAGAACCAGCACCTCTTACAAAAGGTTCACTCATAATTTTTAATGGCAAATCTACAGACTCAAATAATTTTTTAATCCCATCAAAGTTCATATTATTTCTCCTTTAGAATTTAGGAAGTTTATGGGTAACCACAGAATATCCTAACTCAGTGAACCAATGTTCTCCATATTTTTCTTTTAGAAGTTGACATTCATCTTGTGATAAATCTTCAGGTAACAAACCAGCAGTCATATTTAACAACAAGTTATCAACTTCACTTAATTTCATTTTTAATCCTCCTTTTATATTTGTTTAACTTAGGGTATATAGTTTAATTAATAGAACGTTGAAAGTCAAATTTAGAGTCATTTAATATATTTTTCTTATTCTTCCTCAAAAACTTTACTATAATATGTCAATGAATCATTATGAAGTTGTGTAATATATTTACCTTTCTTGGTATAAAATCTTCCCATAAGAGTAGTCATAACATCAGGAATTGATTGAATTATAAATATAGAAAGATTTACCAATCTATCAATATCTTCTTGTTTACTATTCAATGGAACTTTTAAAAATGCATATGTTGGAGAGAATTTGAGTTTAGCCTTTTTAATATCGTCCTCTATAATTTCTAATTTCATAATACTACTCACAATTCATATAAATTTTTTAGTATTTTTTGTTTATCTCCATATAACATAATTTATTCTCCTTTGTATAAGTTTAAAAATTAAAACAAAGATGACTGAGATTCAATTTTGAACCTCAGTTTAATATGGCCGATTTAATATATTCAATAATTAATATATAGTAATTAGTTTTAAACCTAAAAACTTTACTTAATTCTTGGTAACTTATTATAATAAAATTCACATACCTCCATAGTTAATATTCCTAAATTATTTTCTCCTTTTATATTTTTACATTTTTCACAATAACAATCTCCCCAAAAGTTATCATGCCAATAATTTCCTTCTATTAAAATCCTTCCTCTAGTTAATAAAAGTTTTTCTTGTAATTCTGGATATGCATATTTTTGTATTAGTAATTCTTTCATTATTGATTTATTTACATCATACCAATCAGGTCTTAATAAACCATTTTTAGTTATTTGACTTCCAATTCTTTTAGCTGAACATGAACTACTACAATTTTGTATCTTTTTTCTCCAATCTAAATTAAAGGTTTTTGCTGCTTGATAACCTTTTTCAACTGAATCATATGCAATATCATCTAAATAAACTAATGCATACGGAAAGTTAGATAGAAAATCATATTTACCTGCAAATCTTTCTATTTTAGACATAACTTAATCCTTATTTTGATAATTGTTCTTTGATTATTTTAGAAGCCATACCTCGATCAAATAATCCATTATGGTTTTCATTTAAGTATTTCATAATTGATTTAATATCTTTATTTCCTAATAAATGAATTGACCTATTAATTAATTTACTAAGTGTGTCTTCATCATATTGTTTAGGTAGATATTCTTCAAGAACTTGAATTTCCCATATTGCTTTTTCTAAAGCTTCTTTATCTGGACTATGATTAACTTCTAAAATTCCAATTAATTCTTTTGCTCCTTTTATTAAATTTCTAATTGCAGAAGTAACTACCTCATCTTCTGGAACTTTATTTACTAAAGTTGCTTTTGCAATTACCATTCCAAGTAATTGCCTAGTTCCAACATCAGCATCTTTTAAACATTGTTTTCTATCAATATTAATTCTTTCAAATAACGTCATCTTTATTCTCCTTGATTTCATTAATTTGCATTACATTTTCTCTAAAGAAACATGGAAATTTTACAACTAAGGGTGTTTGAAAATATTTACAAGTAATTTTCATAATACCATCTACATCTTCATAATGAGTATGTCCACAACCTTTACATTTTTCATGCAAGTCTCTTTTTTTAGAAAGGTTATGTCTAAACATAATAAATTCGTCTATTAGATTTTCATATTTATATCTAACTGAAAATTGTTTAATGGAATCAAATTCACCCATTGTGCCTCCTACTTCATTTTCAAAGTATACAACTTATTTTGAACATGAAACATAACAGTTACTCCACTTTTTGTCAAGATCATATTGGAGCTAATATCAGGATCTTCAATTTTGGTAAATTTAGATCCAATATTTACATGGAAGACTTCTAATGAGTCATCCTCATGTATTGTTACACAAACTCCATTATCAAGAACTGTAAAATTTATTAAAGTAGTTTTTACATCAATTACTCGGATATCATAGTTATCATAGTTCTTATCAAATCTTATAATTAATTTCTTATAAAATTGATTTTGATTTTTTAAATCATCTGCTACTACAATTAAACAACCATTTTCATGTTTTGCATTTAAAATTTTGTAATTATTTAATTCTTTTATTTCTTTAGTATAACAAGATGTAGAACTGCCTTGAATGGGAACTGGTATTAAGAAATAAGAATTTCCTAAAATATTTTGATAAATAGTTCCTTCAAAAATCTGACTAGATTTAGGCATTATACCCCAAATAGTTGAAACAGAACAAATTAAATTTCCACCAAAATGATCTATATTCCATTCAGTAACTTGTCCTTCAAATCTTGAGAATAAAACATTATTGATTACAAATTTTTCGGTACAGAATGTATTTGTTGAAATAATACTATTTGTAGTTAAATCTTTTAAAACTAAATATCCATTTTCTATTTTTGATAGAATTGGAGTTAACATTTTTGGTGTAAAAATTACATCAATTTTATGACTAGTAATGTTATATTCAGATCTATCAAAATATAATTTATGTTTCAGAGTTGAGACAGATTTACCATTAAAAGTAAAATATTTATATATATCTGAATCATATTCTTTGAAAAATTGAATTATAAAATTATTAGTAGAATGAATTACTTGTATTTTAACTTGAGTTACATTCATTAACCCAGCCATTGTAGGTGGAGGAATTCTTTCTCCTTTTTCAAATAGTTTTATAAACCAATTTTGATATTCAGTTGGAATTAAACTAAAATCTCTTGTAGCTTTGGGAACTCTTGTATCTTTATTAAATATTGAAATACAGTCTACAACTCTTTCTTTAAATTGAGTAGAATCATATTTATTATGTCTTCCTTCAAACGGATGAATGCCAATAAATAATTCACATGCTAATATTGCAAATGAGAACCAATCAGTATTTGTATTATAAGTATTAGTTTTCCAATCACGTATACCAGGAGCTATTGCTGTTGCTTTGAAACTTGGAGTTTGATATGAATTTACATCTATAAAATATGGATTTTCATAAGTCTTTTCATCTGCTAATATATTCATTTCATTTAAATCTACAACCAAACATCTTTTACTATGTATAAATTCAACTTCTTCTTGTATTTTTTCAACAAGTTTTAAAGTAGATTCTGGAGTAATATTGTTATCATTTCTAAAATCATTAGTAAATAAAGCTACAATAGGCAAACCTTTAACATAATCCATTGTAAACCCAATTACACTACTTTTTTCATTTAAAATAATATCTTTTGGTTTTACTATGTTTTCACGATCTAAAACTGATAGTTCTTGTATTTTAGACATTGGAATCATTTTAGATTGATCTAAATATATCTTATATATAATTCCATTTTTTTCATATATTTTGGCTTCTCCACCTAAAGCTTTAAAGTCATTTGTATCATGTAAATTAATTACATTTGGTTTACCTTGTATAATCACTTTAGGCATTGTTAGCCTCCTTTATAATTCTAATAATTTAGTGTATGGAATATCTTTAAAATATGTATTTTTTAATTTAACAATCAGTCTTTCTAAATCTTTTCTTTTCCATTTATATGAAACTTTTTCTCCAGTTTTTAATACGCTATATACATGATTAATTATCTCAATCAATGCTTCTTTATTAATTTCTTTAAAGCCTCCAGACATTTAATTTCTCCTTTTTATAAGGTTTTATAAAAACTTGAATAAGGTGTATCTAAAAAATGTTTATGCTTTAATTCAATACATATTTTTCTTAATTCTTCACATTTAAAACTTGTATTTACTTTTTTCTTTTAATTTCTTATACATATTATTTACAACTTCAACTAATGTTGCTTTATCCATTGAATTTAAATTGTATCCCATTTTAATTCTCCTTTAAAGTTGAAACTCTGTAAACAAAAATGTAGCAACTGCTAAATCATCATAATTTAAAATATCTTGGTCTTTTAAATTCGATAAAACTTTATTACATCTTCTTTTAACAAATTCTCCATTTTTACTTTTAATATCTGTAAATAATTTAATTATATCACTCAAATCAATTGGATTATTACATCTATCAGTAAATGAAAGAATACCATCAGAAGTAATCATCAACATTGAAAGATCTGAAACATCAAATGAAAAAATGTTTGGATTATTATATGGAAATAATTGAGTACTATATTTAATATCAACATCATAACAATTAAGATTGTATTTTAATGTTTTACTACCTTCAAAAGTTGAGGCAAATCTTTCCATTAATGCTTCAGCTTTAATATTACATTTATAAGAAAGATAATAAGGAGCATTACCTTCAAATTCAGGTATAATTGAATTTAATCCTTTAGTATTAGATTGGTATATAATTGCACCATCACCATACATAAATACATGAACTTTATCATTATAAACAAAAGCAACAATTAAAGTTGAATCTAAACATTCAATTGGAATATTATCAGTTGCTTTTTTTGAATTAAATATAACAGTGTTACCAAGATTTTCATAAAACATTTGGGTCAATTTGGTATTCTCAAAAAGATCTAAATCAGTTCTATTAAAAATTTTTTCAATAAATTTTTTAGCATTATGTGCAATGATTCTAGCACCTACATCTGTATATCTTGACCCAGAACACCCATCAGTGACTATTAAATAAGGTATTGGGTCATTACCAGATAATACATAATCTTGGCAATTCTTTTCAGGTTTCTTAGCACTTGTGAAAAAAGAATCTTCAATAATTTTTATCATAAATTTATCCTTTGGAGAGGGAACCATTGAAGATTCCCTCTCCTTGTGGTATTTTAAAATGCTATGGGTTGAGAAGCGCTTCCTGTTCCGATTACTTGACTTGTTGAAGATGTGGATTTATGAATAAATCCTATGATCCTTGCAATTGATTTATGGTCAGCTGCGCCAGCATCAATTACATCATCAAAACCTGCATCTTTTGAAAATTTATCCAGGATAGTTTTTACATATTGGTCATTAACATTCACTTGAATTAAAATCATTTTTAATGATTCAATTGTATCTGCTTTTATTTTAGACAATTGTTCTTTGATCTTTAAAACGTCTTTTATCATTTTTGATGAATTTTCACATCCATCAGTAATAACAAAAATGATTCCATTAACAGTATAGTCCTGATCAGTCAATGTTTTTGCATAATCAAGAGTAGAAGTTAATGAATCAAATGTTGCATCTAACAATGGAGTTGAACCATTGCACCCAAAAGGTTTATAATCTGTATCTGGATTAATGGTTTTAAGCATTCTAAAACCATGAATTTCAGTTACATCACTATCTTCAAAAGTTGTTGCTCTTACTAAAATATTTGCTGCAACAGCTTTATCTTCTTTTAAGGCATTCACTGAAGCTTTGTAAACTGTTAAAAGAAGATCTTTAAAAGGTTTTACACTGTAAGAATTATCAGCACATATTGTTGCCAGACAATATTTGGTTGCCTGAAGATGATCTGGATGTACTGCTGAATATTGCACAACACCAGCAGCAGTATTAATCATCATTGTTTCGTCAGTCAATTGAATTTTAGGCATTGGTTAATCTCCTTTATGTTTTTTTAATCTGTAATGACCAAATCTTGGTCCATCGTATGTATGATATCTTCCAGGTTCATTATTAATAAAACCAAGTTCTTTTAAATCATTTTTTATAATGTCCATCATAGATTTAACTTCTGGGTGCCATGTCATATCAACTTTTTTAGTTTTATTTGGTAGGTCTTCAACTATTGGTTCTATTACTGCAGTAGGCCATTCATAAGGACAATTTTGTAAAATCCAATATCCTGGTCTTGATTGTATAAATATTACAAAACTTGAACCACAATATTGTCTTGCTCCAGGATATATTTTTCCTTTTAAAATTAGTTCTATTTCTTCAATTGTTTTTAATTTAACTTTTTGTCCTGCTTTAAATACCTCCATAATTTTCCCTCATATATAATTAATATCATATATAAGAAACTATGATATATTAATAAACACTGTAGTCAGTTGTTTTACAGAACCTTACACCAAGAGCTTTCATTTCGCTAAAGAAAAGATCAGCTTCTTTTTCAAAACCAGGAACAGGACTCATTGCATCTTCAAGTATAACAAATTTTGATAATGCACTATTAAAGTTTTTAACAACATCTCTCATTGTATTTGCAACACAATGAGTTGAAGCCTGCCCACCTACAGGAATTTCATCTGCTTGTTCCATTGTTTGAATTAGTTTTGTATTTAATTTGGTTGTGGGATCTTTAGGATCTTCAACTTCAGCTTTAACTCCAGAATAGTGTTCTCTTAAATAATTAGATCCTTTTGTAACAAAGTTTATAAATGCTCCATCAGATTCCATTTCCCATGTATGAATTGCTTCATATAAATCAGGAATAACTGCATGTTCGTCAGAGCCAATAAGACAATGCGGAGGCCAAATAATATGCATATATCTGTTATTATCTTTCAAAGCTTGAAGATAATTTTTAACTTCATCATAAAATTGAGGAAATTTAGGACGAAGTTTTCCATTAAGAAAATCTTCCAGAGATAAAGGAGTAAACCAACCAGGTTCTTTACCTGCTTGGTCCACCCAGAAAGATGGGTGTGAAATATCGAAATAATGATGGCTATCTAATGTAACGTGAATATCATTTAAATCATTTTTAATTCTTTTTACCATTGTTGCAAGACGAGTCATATCTGTATCAGCTCCAGGAACAAATAACGGTTTACCTGGCTGACAAAAACCTACCTGCGGGTCAATGATGAATAATTCCACTTTTTTCTGAGTCATTTGAATCTCCTTTTTGTTTGATTTTATCTATACATTTGAATGTATAGAATTGGTTAAGGTTTAACTTCTTATTGTAACACTCCAATTTCTGATAATACTTTTTTAAACGCTCTAAATAAATAATATGATGCTCTTGAATGTTCAGCTGAAAACGAAGAATCAGGATAAAACATATCTTCTACATATTTTTCTAAGTTTTGAAATCCTCTTGATTCTACAATTATTTCAGATATTTCAGACATTGTATATTTCTCAACTTCTTTTGGAACTTGTTGAATTGGTTCAGGATGAGTTATTTTTGAACATTGGCAAATCCATTTTCTTGAATTCTTTTTAACTAGTACTACTAATGGATCATTTGGTTCAAATTTTTGAGGCGAACTGAATTTCCCATTTACTCTATAAATACGTCTTATACCATATATTTCTTTTTTACAACTATGGCAATGAATTATAATTTTAATAAAAAATCCACCTTTATTATACCAAACATGATACGCATTAAAAACATATCCTGTATCAAATTCTTCAACATTTCCAGTTAATCTATTTCTAAATTCTTTTATCATTTTTGTTTCATCTTTAGCTGGAATTGGATCTGTTTTTTGTATAGGTAAAGAGCTTTTTAATTCTACTAATTTTTCTATGCCTTTAATTCCAGATGTAATCTTCATATCTTCTATCCATTTGGTAGGTATTACATTTCCATTTTTTTCCAAATGAGATAGTATTATTTCTCCAATTTCTTTTTGGGTAAGATTTGGTTTAATAGCTTTAGTGGAATTACTACATCTCCAATAACTTGTAGTATGCTGCCCAGATAAATCTGTTACATTTTTATCTATGGTTTTAATTGCAACTAATGTGCCATATGTTAATATATCTTCTGGTAAACCTTTGTATATAACAGGAATTTGAAAAATGTAATTATTACCAATGTGATCTTCAATTTTAGATAAAATAAAATCCTTTAGTAATCTTGTCATAACAATTCTCTCCTTTTTAATTTAATTACATTTTAATTTGGTATTTCTTAATCTCATCTTTAGTTGAATATTTAACTAGAGTTTCTAACACCTCCCTTTCAATTTGATATTCACATTTACATTTACAAATAATTGTATTCTGAATACCTGATCTAAGTTTAATCATTTGAAAAGCATTTATTATCTTTTTAATATCAAAAGATTTAAATAGTTCATCTTGTGTAGTTTTTATTAATTCATTTTCAAATACAGATTTTGCTTCTAAACATATATCTACAGTATCATTTGTATACTCAAAAAAGTTATCTAAATATAATTCTCCTGGATTTTTTGAATGAATATCATTAACACCTACTGTAAAAATGTAATAAAACATTTGATCCTCCCGAGTAAAAAGAACAAAATAATATGGACATACTAATTTTGAAAAAGGAGTTTAATGATGAGTGAAGAATATTATACAGAAACAGGTGAAGTTATATGTCAAATATGTAAAAAGTCATTTTCAATTTTAACTCCTACTCATATGAAAAAAATTCATGATATTCCTAATATGAATGAGTATAAACTTAAATTTCCAGGTGCTCCAGTTGCTGGTAAAACATTTAAAGCAAGACAACAAAATGTTAGTAAAGGTGATATTTTTTCTGGAGAATCAGAAATTGATGATATACAAGATGAAATTTCTGATAATGAATTAGAAAAACTTTTAAAAAATAATTCTAAAAAATTAGTTCCTGAAACAACTAAAGAACCAGAAATTAAAATTGAAGAAAACTATTATGGAGTTCATCCTGATAAACTAAATATTATTAATTTTCTTAAAAAATATTTTTCAGATGTTGTTAATAATTATAATTTTAAATATATAACTTTAACTGGTCATATAACTTATGAAGTAATAACTGATATTTCAATTCCATCTAAAATGATTGACTTTGAATTTCCTAATACATTCTGGCATAATCAAGGATTTAATGATAGACATTTTAGAAGGGAAAGATTAGAAGAGAACGGTTGGAAAATAATTACCTTTAATTCAAGTGCTCCACATATAGATGAAATTGAAGTTATAATTAGAGCTTTAGATTTGATTTAAATTTATTTAAAAATAATCTGGTCAAGGCAACCAATTTATTATATTCCTTACTAATTAATATATATAGTAGTATTGAGAATCCTTAATTTTTTATAGAACATTTCTAAAAATAATAAAGATTTGAGTATAAGAACAAAATAATTGAGTAATAAAAAGGAGAACTAAAAAGAATGTCAAACATATTTCCAGCTCAAATCAGAACAGTTGATCCATTTGCAAACTATAATAGTAATGTTGTAAATGTTTTAACAAGAATGATTACAAATGGAACAAACTGCCTTTTAGGAAATTCATCACTTGATGTAACTTGGGATGGAACATCTAGAACAATATTAACAGTTTTACCTGGTAATTGTTTTAAAGATGATGTTTTAATTCAAGTTACAAATAGTTTTTCTGTAGATCTATCTGATAGTAGTTTTTATATTAATCCTTCAGATACATTTAATCAAACAGGTATTTATTATGTAGTATTATCTTACACATATTCAAAATCTAGACCAGCACCTCAAGCTGCAATTCAAGTCTTAAGTCCAAATGAAATATCTTCATTTAATACCACTGCTTATATTTTTCTTAAAGCTATAACTGTTTCATATTCTAATCCTAATATGTTAATTTCTTCAATTTCAGACTTTGATTCAACTAATACAATTAACCAAAGAATATATAATAGCACATTCGCAGGGTCATGTACAACTTTACCAATATGGAATTCAATTTTTGAAGGTAGAATAGTTTATTCTAGAGATACTAAAAGATTTAGTGTTGGAAATAATGGAGCATGGAGCGACTTATCTTCAGATGTAACCCCAGTAGATACAAGTTCTTGCCAAGTTGGAGATTTATGTTATTTAGTAAATCAATCTGGTAATTTAAAAGTTTTAGATGCAAAATCAACTACAGATGGAACATCATTAGCAGACTGTGTTGTAATTCAAAATGGATGGGTCCAATTAGTTGGAAATATACATTTAGCAAGATTTGAACCAGGTGTTACTATTAATAAAGGAGATAAACTTTACTTATCAAAAAATGTTGCAGGAACATTTACTAATGTTTCACCAGGTGGAAGTTATTATATACAATATATAGGGAAAGCAATTACAAATATAGCAGTTAATGGTTGTATACAAATTTGGTTACAACCTAATACATTAACTTCAATAAGTGTTGCTAACTCAACAAACTCTGATGAACTTGGTGGGCAACCAGCATCATTTTATCAACCTATAGCTTCAGCTATAAATAATGGAAATATAGCTTCACAACATGTTTCTAATTCTGATAATTTAGGAGGAAACCCTCCTGCATTTTTTCAACTTTTATCTACTGCTATCAATACTGATAATATAGCTGAACAAAGTGTAACATATGCAGAAAATGCAGGGACTTTAGATGGTAATATACTCAGTTATTTTGCTACAGCTGAAGCTTTAGCAACAACTAATTCAATTGCAACTGCTGCTGATTATACTGCTACATCTTATGTAATTAATGAAAATGTTATTTATGTTAACTCATTAATTCCATATGATAATACTATTCCACAAAGTACTGAAGGAATACAAATACTTCAAGCTACTATAACACCAAAACAATTATATTCAAAACTTATAATTAGAGTTAATATTTCTGGGATTCATACTGCAAATGGAGGCTTACATATTTTATCACTATTTAGCAATACAATAGGTGGAGGATCTAATCCTGATGCAAATGCAATTTCAGTAGAATTAGCAGGAACATATAGTAGTGGATTTACATTTAATACACAATTACAATTTATAGATATCAATAATGGAACTTTAACACCAAAAACTTATTATGTTAGGGCTGGAGTTGCAGACACAAGTTGTGCTTTTTATATTAATGGTGATATTAATGGTAGCCCTTTATTTGGTGGCAGATGTGTAGCATCAATAACAATAGAAGAAAGAGAAAGTAATGATGTTGGTATACCACATTATTAAAATTTTAGAATGTAATGATTAAAAATAAAACTTTAAAATGGAGACTAAACTAAATGTTACAATCTAGTAAACAAGCTAAAATTTTTATTGAATCATTACATTCTAAAGATTCAGTTTTTACATTTGAATCATTACAATCTCTAATAGAAATATTAGAAAACAAGGAAGATCCTGAATCTACTGAATTAAGATTATTAGAAAATATATATCAATTTGTTGAAAAATTAAAAATATTAGAAAATAATTTATCAAGTTATGTTAGAGATACAATACAATTACCAGGTAATAAATTATCAGAATTATATGATAATACAGACGGGTATGGTACGTCAAAATTTTTTAAAGAATAGAAATAAAGAACAAATTAAAAAGAAAGGTTAAGAATGGTGCTGATTTAAATTTTTCCGGAGGTTCTTCTATGCCAATTAATAAAGATATGTTATCATTCACTGTTCAAGATCTATCTCTACTGATGGAAGCTTATAAAAATAATGTTGAATTATCAACAGCTTTATCTGACCAAGTTAAACATATTATAGATAACCAAAAAGATTTAGCAAATTCAATGTTGTTATTAAATCAAAATACAATAAAATTAAATGAATCTATTGTCAAAATGACAGATAAAATCTCTGATTTAAATACTACATTAATTAAAGAACAAAGTGATTTTAAAAATGATATAACTAAGAACCATTCTGAATTAAAAAATTTAATTTGGGGTTCATATGTTGGTATGGTGACTATTATAATTACAATATTAATGAAAGGTGTATAGAGTATAATTTAATCGGAGAATAAAAATGGAAAATAAAAATATTTTAGTTCTAACTAATAATGAAGAAATTATTAATTTTGTTAAAAATTCCCTTTGTCATTTATGTTTCAGCATTCAAAATATTAAAGAATATAAAGATTTACATGATATTAAATATGATTTATTAATTATAGATGATACATATGTTAAAGATTTTCCAGAGATATCTAAAATTTTAAAAACTCCAATCCTAATGATATTTACTAGCAAAATAGATAATTTTGATTTTAAAGTCTTTGATGTTTTTACTATATGTGACTTTATTACTAAACCATATATTGGAGAAATATTAGCATCTAGAGTTAGAATTTTATCAAAAATAGAAAGTAGTTATCTAACATTAAATTCTTATAAATTTAAAGCATTGACAAGTTTATGGGATCTATTGAATTATTCAAATATATATGTTGTAGTATTTGATAGAGATTTTATAATTCAATTAATAAATTGGCCTTTATCAAAAGTTATAGGGTTTGATGATGAAAAAATAGCTATAGGTAAAAAATGGGATGATTATATTCCTAAATATGATAAAGCTCTTTCAAAAAATGAATACCAAAAAATAATAGAAGATAAAAAATCTTATTCTGAATTAACTATTGATGTGGGATTTAAAGATAATTATTCAACAGTAAAATGGTTTAACTCATATATTAATAGTACTGTAAATTGGATTTTTTGTATAGGTGTTCCAATTACAAAAGATATAACTTTTAAAGATAATATTGATTCAGTCAGGTCATATTTTAGAGATATAATAATTAAAGATAGACAAGTTATACAAGGCATAAAAGATTTTACAAATAGTATTAAAAATGATGAAGTTAAATAGATTTATGGAGGAAAATATGAAACTTAAACAATTTTTTTATTTTGTATTAACTGGTATAATTTTAATTCATCCAGTTTATGCAACAGAAGTAAATCCCATCAATTTTCCTCCTTCTGTAATTCCCTTAACTGGAAATGAAGTTTTACCATTATTTCAAAATAGTAGATGGACCCAAACACAATTAAAAAATATAGGTGTTAGTTCATCAACTCCAGTTATTAATGGAAACTATAAAACTATTTCTTCCTTTTCTTTATACTCATCTAATAGACAACTTGATATAACACAATTACAAAATAATAAAGCCAATATTTCAAGTTTATCAACTGTTGCATTTAGCGGAAGCTATATTGATTTATTAAATAAACCTGGAATCCCAAATACAATTACATGTAATAATGGATTTCATATATCTTCATTCGATGCTAATGGAAATTTTTTATGCACCCAAGATGCAACAACTGGCGGGGCAATTGATACTTATGCAATTCATATAAATCAATCTAATGAAATATCACAAATTGCATTAAAAACAGTACCAGTTAATAATGATTTATTGTTAATTGAAGATTCTGAAAATGGAAATAATAAGAAAAGAATAGTGATAGGGAATCTTCCATATTTACAAACTTCAAATATTGGGGTAAATGTTCAACCTTATAATATAAATACTACGTTACAAGGAGTTATTACTGCTAATAGTTTGGGATCAGAAATTACTTCAAATAAATCAACATCAATAACATTAGGACCTTCTGATATTTTTTATCCAACACAAAATGCAGTTAAAAATTATGTTGATAATGCATTATCTTTTAAACTTAATATTAATGGCAATGGTTCTGGTCTTTCTCAATTAAATGCTAATAATATAACAGTCGGAATTGTATCTTCTTCAAATGGAGGAGCTGGCTCAATTGTTGGTTTATTAAAAGCGGATGGAAATGGTAATGTAAGCAGAGCTATAGTTGGTACTGATTATATGTCTCCAGCATCAAATATAACAGGAACAGCTGGAGGGTTATCATCTAATATTACAGAAAGTCAGGTTACAAATCTTATAACTGACTTATCAAATAAACAAGTTTTATTAGGTTTTACTCCTGAAAATGTAGTTAATAAAAATTCTGCTAATGGTTATGCTGGATTAGATTCTAATAGCAAAATAAATCATACATCTTTACCAACTTTATTAAGTTCTGATATACCCAATAATAGTGCTAATACAACTGGTACATCAGCAGGATTATCTGCAAATATAACTGAGAGCCAGGTTACAAATCTTATAACTGACTTATCAAATAAACAAGTTTTATTAGGTTTTACTCCTGAAAATATATCTAATAAAGGTGTAGCTAATGGTTATGCTGGGTTAGACTCAACTGGAAAAATTCCAACTAATTTAATACCATCATCTGGCGGTGTAATAATTCCAGTTACATTAACTTGTGGTGGGACTAATAAATTTTCAGCTTATGATGCAACAACTGGTAATTTTACATGTACTGCTGACCAAACAGATTCAGGTTCAACTGGTGTTATTTCATTAAATGGAGCTACACTTGGATCACAGACATTTGTAGCAGGTGCAAATATTTCAATTGTTACCAATACATCAAATGGAACACATACATTTTCAGCTACAGGTTTTTCTAACTCGGCATTTACTGATACGACAAATGCTTCAAATATATCAAGTGGAACTTTAAATCATTCAAGATTACCAACTTTATTAAGTACTGATATACCCAATAATAGTGCTAATACAACTGGAACTTCTGGAGGTTTATCTGCAAATATTATTGAAAACCAAGTTACGAATTTAACAACAGACTTAGCGTCAAAACAACCCTCGTTGGGATTTACACCAGAAAATGTATTAAATAAGGGAGTATCTAATGGCTATGCCAGTTTAGATATTAATTCAAAAATTCAACATTCTGAATTACCGACTTTATTAAGTACTGATATACCCAATAATAATGCTAATACAACTGGAACCGCTGCAGGATTATCGTCTAACATTACAGAAAGCCAAGTTACAAACTTAGTATCAGATATAGCATCAAGACAAGCTTCATTGGGTTTTACTCCAGAGAATATATCCAATAAAGGTGTAACTAATGGTTATGCAAGTTTAGATGCAACAATTAAATTACCACATGCGCAATTACCAACTTTAGTAAGTACTGATATACCGGATAATAATGCTAATACGACTGGTAAATCTGCTGGTTTAACTGTGAATATTACTGAAAGCCAAGTTACAAATCTTACAACAGATTTAGCAGCTAAAGCTCCATTAACATCAGGAACAAATATTTTGAAAGGTAATGGTTCTGGTGGTTTTAGCAGTGCTAATGCCGGAACTGATTATATATCTCCTTATACAAGTCAAACAGCAAATTATATTTTAGCTTCACCAAATGGTTCTGCTGGTGTTCCTACATTTAGGGCTTTAGCTGCACCTGATATACCAAATTTAGATTGGTCTAAAATTACAACTGGAAAACCTACATCATTATCTGGGTATGGTATTACTGATAGTGTTCTTTTAACTTCAGCTATAGGAACAACAGTTCAAGCGTATAATGCTAATACTGTAACGGCAATAACTAATCTTACCTCTATAGTTAGTAGTACAACTGCTGCTAGTGCAACTGCAGTAAATTCTATTGAGACTCAGTTAACTACATATATGACAAGTAATATAGACTTAGGAGGTTGGTAAATGAAGAAAAAATATTTATTATTAATTTTATGTCTATTAATTCCAATAACATCAATTGCATTACCGACATTGCAAATAAAAAGGGGATTACAATCTACATCTAAACCAACACTTAAGATGGGTGAATTTGGTATGACTACTGATACTCATAGAGTATTTATTGGAATATCTACATCTAAAATTGAATTAGCTCAAAGAAATGCAACTTTTACTCATATATCATCTTCATCTATGAATGCTCAAGTTAATGGTAGTTTGCCTTATACAAATATATCTACAGCTCTTAAAAATAATATTGTCAAAACATCTGGTATAGCCACACCACAAAGAGTTTATAGTTCTAACGCTATTCAATTATACCAACCATCTTCAATAGGTTCTCATTATGGAACTGTAACAGTTGATAAGAATTTGACTACAAATCCAATACTTTCATTTACTGATACTGGTATTAATTTAAATAGTATTTCTATATTAGGATCAGGAACTGATGGAACTTATGGATGGACTACATCTACAAATACAACTACTTTTTCATCATGCACAGCTGGAACATATGGGTTAGATTGGGTTGGTGGATCTTTATATCAATGCAAAAATGGAGTTAATACTCCATTTACAAGTGTTACAGCATTAGCAAGTTTAACAGACGTATCATTATCAACACCATTGACTAATCAATTATTAGTTTATAATGGTACCACATGGGGAAATTCAAGTACATTAAATGTTACATCAGTTTCAACAACAGGAACTAATCCGTATGTGCAAGTATATGATAGTGGTTCTGACCCTTCTTATGTAAATGGAAATATCTGGGTCAGAGAAGATGGGACATTAAGATATTATAGTGCTGGCGCATTAAAAACTTTATCACCTTCATCTGGAGCTGTAACATCAGTATTTGGTAGATCAGGTGTTGTATCAGCAGTATTTGGTGATTATAGTGCTTCACAAATTAGAAGTGCTGTTAGAAATAATTTAACTATTAACAATCATCCTTTAACTAGTAATGTGACTGTTACAGCATCTGATTTAAGTTTAGGGTCAACAAATGATGTTACCTTTGCTTCAGCTACGACAACAGGAACTAATCCATATATACAGGCATATAATAGTGGTGCAGACCCTGCTTATGTAAATGGAAATATCTGGGTCAGAGAAGATGGGACATTAAGATATTATAGTGCTGGCGCATTAAAAACTTTATCACCTTCATCTGGAACATCATTATTATATGGTAATGGATCTGGTGGTTTTAGTAATGTGACTATTGGAGCTAATTTAACTTTTGCTAGTGGAACTTTATCTGCTTCTGCATCTAGTGGTATGACTAACCCAATGACTGCGGTTGGTGATTTAATAGTAGGTGGAACTTCTGGTGCACCTACAAACTATGCAGATGTAGCAGCAGGACGACCCTTAATGTCTGGTGGAGTTGGAGTTGTACCTGCTTATGCATTATATAATTTTGTAGGAACTAGTGCTGCAACATATAGTTTTCCTGGAGTATCAAAGACATTAGCAGCTAATGATGGATCTAATTTAACTATTTCTGGGCAAGCAATTGGAGATATAGCAGTTGCATCTTCAACAACTGCTTACGGAAAATTAGCAGATGTGGCAGTTGGAAGTGTATTAATAAGTGGGGGTATAGGAACAGCTCCATCTTGGAGTTCTGCTCCGACATTTGCAGCCACAAATTTAACTGGAACATTCCCAGGTAATATTAGTGGGAATGCAGCTACTGCAACTACTGCTGCAGGTTTAACTGGAGTTCCCAATATTAGTGTAGGTACTATAAATACAACGGGAAATATTACAACTACAGGTACTAATCCAGTAATTAATTTATGGAATAGTAGTTCTGACCCAACTGCTGCTGATGGTAATTTATGGGTTCGTAATGGTGGTTCTTTAAAATACCAAAGTTCTGGTTCAATTTATACAGCAGCTAATAATGATGGATCTAATTTAACTATTTCTGGGCAAGCTATTGGTGATATTCCAATTGCATCTTCAACAACTGCTTATGGAAAATTAGCAGACGTAGCAGTTGGAAGTGCTTTAGTATCAGGTGGTGTAGGTGTAGCTCCATCTTGGTCATCAACTCCTTCATTTACTTCAGTAACAGCTACCACTTTTACTGGAGCTTTATCTGGTACTGCTAGTGGTAACTTAACATCATCTTCTACGATTAGCCAGAGAATTAATCCTAGAGTAAATACTATTACAAGTAGTTCAACACCAACACCTGCTGGAGATACAACTGATGAATTTACTGTAACAGCATTAGCTGCTACTGCTACCTTTGCAGCTCCTACTGGGACTCCTGTTGATGGCCAAAAATTAATTATTAGAATAAAAGATAATACTACAGCGCAAACATTAGCGTGGAATGCCATTTATAGAGCATCATCTGATTTAGCATTACCTACAACTACTGTAATTAGTAAGACAATGTATTTAGGATTTGTATATAATGCAGCAGATACAAAATGGGACTTAATAGCTGTAACACAAGGATTTTAATATGAAATATTTATTAATATTATTAATCTTATTATCATATACAACCTCTACAGAAGCTGCTGTATCTCGTATAGCAGCTGGAACCACTACTACAGGAACTACTGCATGTACTCCTACTGCAACTGCAGGAGTAGGTACTGGACAATTTTTAATAGTATTCCTAATCGATCATGGAACTGTTACATATGGTACATCTCCACCTACTGGATGGACCAAACAAGCAGAAGCTTTTGGATCTGCAGGACGATTTCAAGCATATACTGCTAGAGTTGGACAAGGTGGTTTAGTAGGAACTAGTGGTTGGTCTTGGACCTCTTTAACTACTCATGCTCAATGCATGATGGTATCTTATAATGGAGTTGATTCTGTTACTCCAATGGATGTAATAGGTTCAGCTCAAATTAATGCATCAGGGACTACTGGTACTACTAGTATTACAACTGTTACAAATGGAGCTCAAGTTGTTGCAGGTTTTGCAGCTTTATCCTCTGGTGTAGCTAATGATTGGACAACTGAAGCAGTAACAACTAGTCCTACTCTAGTTGAATTTTTTGATTCTAATAATTCAACTTATTGTTCTATTGGTATAGCAGATGGTACAAAAACCACAGCTGGGTCAACTGGAACTAGTTCTGTAACCATGACTACTGCTACTGCAAATGCAGCAATACTATTAGCACTTCGTCCATCCCTGCCCAAGAGATTCCTACAATTATTTTAAGGAGGCTGAGAATGAAACTGAGAAATGCTATTTCTGTATTAATGATTACATTAATACCTGCAGGTGTTTATGCTAACGGGATTATAGGTGGTGGTGCAAAGATGAGTGGAGGTGCAATATTTGCAGCTAGTGGTTCATGTACTATGCCTTCAGCTCCAACTGCAATTTCATCTAGCGTAACAGGCTCGACATTAACTCCTACATGGACTGCTGGAACAAATTCGACTTCATCAAATGTAAGTTGGGGTTTAACAAGTTCCTATGGTACAACAATAACTGGAGATACGTCTGGAACAGCTATAACTGGACTTTCAGCTTCTACACTTTATCATTTTAAAGTTACTGCAGTTAATTCTTGTGGTAGTACTGACTCAGTGGATCAAACAAATACTACTAGTGGAACTCTGTTAGCCACAATGCTACCAACTAGTCAAGACTTTGGATCACTTGTAGCAGTAGCTAATACACTTTACATTAGTTCATATACTGGAGTAACTTCTAATCTAGCTGCAGTTCAAACCCAAGGTACTGGTACTGATTCAGGTAATCCTAGTATTATCTTAGCATCGAAAGTAACCACAACTGTAGCTAAGAGTCTTCAAAGTATCTCAGTGTATATTGCAGCCACTTCAACAAATGGTATGGTTCTAGGGATATATTCTGACAATTCAGGTGTTCCAGGTAATCTATTAGGGACTACCCAGGAATTTGCACCAAGTGCTATAGGTTGGAAAAATATGATTATAGTCAGTGATGCAACAGGAACACCAGCTCCTTTAGCATTAGCTGCATCAACTAGTTATTGGCTAGTATGGGAATCTGAAGATGGTAATGCTGGAATAGCTTCTAGTAATTCAGGTGATATGAAATATGTTGTACATACTTATAGTTATGTATACCCATTTTTAGAATCAAGTTTAGGAACAGCTTTTGGAACTGCTACTGACTATCCTAATAATACAGATAGTATCTACGGAATATTACAATAAAGGATATCTCATGATAAAGACATTAGTTATAATTTACTGCTTGACGCTATTGATATGTACAGAGGCTTTAGCAATAGTTCCAGCTATAACTACTATTGCTAATACTTCTTCGGTTGTAGGTGCTACTTATACTGTGATACCTGCACTAAGTAATGCTGCAACAGGTGTAACTTGGACTAAGGAATTTGGTCCAGATGACATGACAGTTAATTCGTCTACAGGTGCCGTATCATGGATTATACCTTCAACTTTACCTCAAGAGGCATTTCATCTAGGAGTACGTGCCTCTAATTCAGATGGTCATGTGTATACTACTTGGATTTTAAAAGTTGGTGGAGGAAACTTTATTTATGTAGGTCCATCTGATACCTATCACACGATTAGTGCAGGTAATGCTGCTGCTGCATCTGGTGATACCATTGTAGTTAGAGATGGTACTTATACTGGCATTTCCAATATGATGATCAATACTAATGACCAAGGTACTATACCACCATCAGGTAGCGCAACAGGAAATGGTGTATATACTACTGTCATGGCTGAGCACCCAGGTGGAGCATTAATTGATGGTCAAGGTACCAATACTCCAATATCACTACAAGGTAACTATACATCCAGAGACCAGAGCTCCCCTAGTACATATAACTGTTCCTATATAGCAATAAAAGGATTTGTAGCAGGGAGATCTAGTTCTGATACAATTGGAGC
>Ga0316217_10000359_pt1 | contig 66393 bp, 73 predicted proteins | sample 1anoAmetaG_FD_203633 | JGI IMG/M metagenome (GOLD analysis project Ga0316217, IMG submission 203633) | Freshwater microbial communities from Trout Bog Lake, Wisconsin, USA - 1anoA | ecosystem: Environmental > Aquatic > Freshwater > Lake > Hypolimnion/Profundal zone | place: USA: Wisconsin... | reverse complement strand
CAGACTTACAGGGCGCAGACTTACAGGGCGCAGACTTACAGGGCGCAGACTTGCGTGGCGCAGACTTACAGGGCGCAGACTTACAGGGCGCAGACTTACAGGGCGCAGACTTACAGGGCGCAGACTTACAGGGCGCAGACTTACGTGGCGCAAACTTACAGGACGCAAACTTACGTGGCGCAGAAAAAATAAGTAAGGCAGTAGTATTTACAGGTTTGTATAACTATATTGTTATTCCGTATGTTACAAAGTATGGAGAAAAAAGAATTAAAATGGGCTGCCATAATCGTTCGCTTGAAGAATGGACTAATGACTTTTGGAACAACAATAATGAGTTCCCAAATAATGGTTCAGAAAAATCTCAAATGAGATTGATGGCATTTGAAACTGCTAAAAAATGGCTAGAAATTGTATCTAAATAATTAAACCAATATACTATGGAAGAGGAAAAGAAACCACCACGTCGCATATCTGAAATGTCTGAATTGGAGCGACAAAAACTTGCAATTAATATTTCGGAGAATCTTAACAAGTTAAATCCGACAGACCCAGCTTACATATCTCAGTTAAAGGTTCTGAATATGTTGTCTAAGCAAAAACCTAAAACTATTGAATTTGACTTTGATTAATTAACCTAAATTAAATAACTAACTATGAATTTTAAAATAATAATTCCATTTATAATACTGGCATCAACTTCATTGCTTACAGCATGGATAATCGTTAAGCCAAAATCAAAAAGAAAGATTGCAAGGGTAAAAATTACATTGCAGCCATCTATAGATTTTATACCTTATATTGGAGCGCAAAATGCTTGTATGATAGAATTCTTTTTCATTTGCTTCAGGTTTGATATTTATTATCCATTGAAGTAAGTCAAAGCATTTATACACGTTTTAACGCATTGTTTTTATTTTGTGGCTATTTGCCCGAAACATACAACAAACCAACGTTAAAACGCGTATAAATGCCTTTAAACGCAGAATTTTAAACCTTTCAAACATAAACGAATAAAATGGAACAGATAACACATGGACAATCAGTTGCCATACTTATAGATGGCAATAACATTGAGCGTTCAATTGCCAGTGCATACGGAAAAGATAAGATGCTCAACTATGACACATTCATACCTTATATCTTAAAGAATCGCCCTCTTATATACATGGACTACTTTATTGAAGGAATTGAAGATGGAACAAAGAAATCATTTTCAGAGCGACTTGACAAAAAGTTCTTCGGAAATATTCACAGATGTCATAAGTCTGCAGATGTTCCACTATCAATGCACGCGGCAAAGATTATGAACAAAGTTAACACTATTATTATTATGTCTGGAGATGCAGACTACTGCGATACTGTTGACTTTTTAATGAACAATGGAGTTAGAATTGAAGTATGCTGCGTATATGGAACAGGAAGTAAAGCACTCTTATCAAGAGTTAACAACTGGACGTATATACAAGATAGGGATTGCTATGCATTAGATAAAACAATGCCAGTTACAAAAGAAGAGTTCAATTCAAACATGGAGAAATTGGAATCAGATAATGTATAGACAAAATACAGACGAAAATTATCTTCGCTTGGTATATCAATAAACGTTATTTATATTTGACATTCAAAACGGGGCAAATTTTAACATTCACTTAAACAACAGTTATGGCAACTAAACAACAACCAAAGCAGCGCAAACCGCGTAAAGCTGCACCAAAACCTGATGCCGCAAGGCCAAAGTATGGTTTTATTACTTTATTCTTTATTGACATTCGCGCCCAGAGAATTGTTCAGGGACAAGTTGAAAGTATCAATACAATTCACAAGCCAATCCGCAACGCGGAAAAGAAATTTGAAGGCGTAGAAATGAATCACTACTACAACCTTCGCACCGAAGTTTACGAACACAACTCTTCAATCCATGAAGATAACTTGTATACTTCACACGAAGCTGCAGCTAAGGTGTTCGGCAAAAACCACACAGATTATTTGAAGTAATTGAGCTGCGAAAGAAAGGCGCAGTAATCCAGTGGTAAGCGTTTAGTCGGTAAATTCTGGTTCGAGTCCAGAAACGCTACAAAATCAAAGTTATGACAGTATTAGAAAGATATAAACTTTATGTTGAAGATTTGGCAACTGCGATGGCGCATACAATATCTCCATCATTATTTTGTGAAATAAGTGAAGACGAACAGTTACTAAAATTGAATATTTGTTCATTTCAAAAAGAAGAGCCACTATTTATATATGACTGCAGAAACAATGAAAGGACAAATGACTCATCTGAAATACCAGATGATTGGAAAAATTATACAGTAGAATCATCAATACAGGATGCAGTATTTACTTGTTCTTTAAGTTCTCCAGAATATATAAAGTTTCAAACTGCAATTAAAATTCATTTTTTAAAGTTATGTCAAACCCATGCGGCTGCACATATTCTTGAAACAACAGAATATGAGTTGGTTGATATTCTAAATGAAAGTGATGAAGTATTTTACCTTGAAGAACTTGAATCTGGAAAAATAGTTGTTGGAACCAATAGACTTCATTATATGCTTGAATATCTAAATTGTTACTTTTCAATACAACGTAAAGATGCAGACTTTAACTAAAAACATCCAGCTATCCGAAAAGATAGAATTTCTTAATCAATTTGGACAGTTTTATACTGTTAATGGGTATAATTCTTACATTCCACATGATAAGTATAGAAATCTATTCGGAAGCAATGCCTTTGCGTCAAGCGAGCGAATGCTTTACCTTGTAAATCAAATAATAAAAGTAAATGGACTTTATCAATATCTACAGCAATTCGTATTAACTCCGATAAAATTTAAAGAAACTCTTTATTTACTAACCAATAAAAATCCAGAAAATGGAAAAGAAAACAATCCAAGAAGTGCTGGCGCAAATGTCAGTAAGAATTATTAATGAGGAAACAACTCCTGAACTCTACGAAGACGTTATGTTTGCAGAAAAGTTTGAAGAAGATGCAAACAAGCACATCTTTGAATTTTCGGCACAGCAAGGCGAAGTCGAAGAGTGGGCTGATGATTTTTCCGGCAAGTGCTATTACTGCGAAAATCTTCAGGAAGCCGTTGATGCTTTAAACGAAGCAATCAATAACGGAGATATTGTTACAGATGAAGCAATTGATGGCGACAAAGACCTGGAAGGGTAGTCTGAATTAAAATCGGGTGTGTTATAGTATAATTGGTAGTATCGAAGCGCAGAGGCTTCGGGTCTGGGTTCGAAACCCAGTGGCACAACAAAGTCTATTTGATAGAAAATTATAATCTTTACTTTGTGTCATTGAATTTATAAACGTTATTTGCGAGATGAACCGACAAACCTTTGAACAAAAGCTTAATGATGTATCTATCCTATTTCACAATATAGGCTCTACCAGTAAAAAACTGGCAAAAATTGCTTTGTTAAAAGAATATCACGACCAAGAGTTCTTGCAAAGAATATTATTGTATACTTATAATCCATACTACGTATACGGTATAAACAAGAAAACGTTTACCGGAAGTCACGAACCTGAATTTGAAACTCAGTTTCCTACTGTGTTTGACCTGTTAGATTACCTGCGTGTAACTTCAGTTGATAACGATACAAAGCGACTTGTTCGTTCTTTCGTTCATTCATTCGACAAGAGCAATCTACTCGAAATGATTATAATGAAGAACTTAAAAATTGGCATTGAAGTTGAAACCATAAACAAAGTATGGAAGAACTTGATACCGACGTTTAAGGTTCAATTGTGCGAAACTTATGAACAACCATCAGATATACGCTCAGAGTTCATATACATCCAGCCAAAACTCGATGGAGTTAGATGTATCTGCATTGTAAAAAGTGGTGGAGTTGAGCTTTTCACCCGTAACGGCTCTAAGATAGAAGGGTATGATTCAATAGAAACTGCGATGCTTGAATATCCTATTGACTATGTATACGATGGCGAAATAATTGGGAGTTCTTTTGACAATACAATGGAGGGGTTATTTGCCAAAGGAAAACGAAAAGAAGCTAACTACATTATCTGGGATATGCTACCACTTAAGGAATTTAATGAAAGAATATGTAGTATGCCATATTCATATAGATTAAATAACTTAATGCAAACTAGAGATGCTTCGGAAAATACAAAAATTATTGTATCTACGAAAAAGTCTGCAAGATTATTTTCTGAAGACCCAGATAAAACATGCAACTTGATGGTTCTTGATGGATACGAAGGAGTAGTATTGAAAGGGGCAGATACAAAATATGATTACAAGCGTTCATACTCTTGGTTAAAATATAAGATGATGAAAACTGATGAGTTTAACATCATAGGTTTTGAAGAAGGAAATGGACGCAACTTAAACTCATTGGGGGCAATTATTGTTCAGTCTTTAGATGGAAACATTGAAAGTAAAGTTGGCTCTGGATTTTCAGACGAGCAACGCCAATATATCTGGGAGCATCAGGATGAACTGGCTTGGACAAAGGTAGAAATAAAGTTTCAGGAAGTTACCAAAGACAACTCCCTCAGATTCCCAACTTTTGTTAAGTTTCGTGACGACTTAAATTAAATCTAAAATCATAAATTATGTCAGTATTAGTAAGAGCAACATTTGAATCTGGTAAAGTAAAATATATCAGAGAAACTGAATCTCAAAAACGTCAAATTGAAATACTAAAGCAATTTGCTCTCGATAACGAGAAAAAAACTATTTATAAAGAATTCTTTGCCGAAGATGAACTCAATTTTGAAAAGAACCTGTTACTGTATTACGAGAAAATAATACTTCCTGCACTGTATCCAGCAATGAAGAGTGAATACGGTTTGACTTCAATGTCAGACTGCGATGCGACATTGTCAGCAATGTTTCTATCAAAAACAATGGTCAAACTCGACAAGACAGAATACAAGATTCACAGACGCATGAAAGACATATCATTTCAAGACCAAGCCGATTTTCTTGCCAAGATAGCAAATATTGCTATTACAAAGTATTCACTTCGTTTCCCATCAGCTGTAGAAATTCAAAAATCAAACTTGATATGATTTTAACCGGAGATGTTGAGTTAGTAAATCTAACAAATCAAACAATATACTTTTATCCAGCGGAGTCTGTTGACCTGAAAACACCAGTAAAACAATCTGATGCTATTTTAGTTACTAAACGCTCAATTGAAGTTCATTCAACTGGACATGCAAAGGTTGAGATTTCACGAGTTGAAATGCAAAATGCAAGAATTAAAGGTAAGAATAAAAGCATACCAATAGGAGTTGGAAACTACGGTGTTGTATCTGGTATACCTGAAGAAAAACAGAATACTATATATATAGTATCACAACTTGTATATAATGCAGCTCATCATACAAGAAAAGATATCTTTATGATAGACAAACCTATCCGCACAGAATCTGGGCAGATAATTGCGTGTCGAGCATTGAGCAGGCCTTACTATGAAGAAAATGCGAAGGCGTTAATGCCAGCGATAAATTATCTTACAAATTTGTTGCCAACCGTAGGCACTACAAGATTTGATAAGTTAAGGGGAATTATTGTTTCACTTAATAAATTCATAGAGAAATAATGCCTCGCCATCTCACAAACTATACAGATTTACCTTTGCCAATTTATCAGGCAATTAAGAATGACTCTTACGTGCCAAGGGGAGATATCTCTGTTACTACATTGATAGATTCTCCTTATATTCGTTTACTGCGTAAATTTAACGAGTATGAGGAAGATGCTTCCGATATGGTTTGGGCGCTGATGGGACAGGCTTTACACTGCGTAATTGAAAGGGCTGGCGATAAAATTGATAACAGTAAATTCTATCCAGAAATAAAGATGGAATTGAAAATTGAAGATAGGCTGTTATCTGGAACATCTGATTTAATAGAACGAGTCTACGATGAGAATGGAGTTAATATAAAGAATATACTCCATGACTATAAAAATATATTTGTTTGGTCTGCAATGGCTGGCGAAGATTCTCCAAGTTATGACCACTGGAAGAAGCAAACAAATATATACAGATTAATGGCAAAATATGGAAGACACTCAGATACTAAAGAAAAGATAGGAATTGAGATTCACGAAATATATATACATGCTTTTCTGCGTGACTGGAAGAAATCAGAGTCCAAAAGAATGTCAAACTATCCTCCAAAAGCAGTAATGACTTTTAAGATTGAACTGTTAGATGAGAAATATATAGTTCAATATTTGAAGGATAGAAAGACATCGCACTTCTTATCAGAAGATGCAATGTCTAAAGGCTTCGACATCCCAGTTTGCAACGAAGAGGAAAGATGGGCAAGGCCCGAGATTTGGAAGATAATGAACGCTGATAAGAAACGTTCACTTAAAAACTTTACTATAAATTCAGACCAAGACAGAAATGAAGCGAACGTTTATCTTGCATTAAAAATGGGAGATTACAATGGAAAACTCTGGATACAAAAAGAACCTGGCGTAGATACAAGGTGTGCTGACTATTGCAGCGTATGTGGATTCTGCAAGTATTACAGGGCAAATTACGACAGTTATGGCCAAAGAAAAAAAGGAGATGTCGGAGCAGGACAAAATGAAAATGTTTCTGGACAAATCGAAGAACCTGTCATACAAGAATCTAAAATTAAATTTGACTTCGATTAATGAAATACTTGAAATTGAATATGATAAAGCCTGGGGCCAATTTGATAGAAATGAGTTTAAATCTCTGCATGATTGTATATCTAATAATGTATATTCTGATTATGCTTATTGCCTATATCACCACTGTGCATTTGACAAAGATTACTCTTTTTATAAAATTAGAATCTATAGACTTTGTGATATTGACGGTCAGTATATATTCTTTGTTAGTTCTGCAATCAAAAAGAATGAAGTAAATATGGCTAAGGTTAAGGTTCCAACTGTTGTAAATAAATTAAATCTGGTAAAGGGAGATGTTGTTAAGATTGACGACCTACCTCCATTGTTGGACTATAAAAACAGTTACTACGACCCAAAACTTAAAAGACGCGTCCCAAACCCAATTCAGTTAAAGGAACCTGAAAAAAAAGTAAAAGAAACAAATGAGCCAAAAGAAAAAACAACGGCAGTAAAACGCGAAAAAACTGAAGACCTAGTGATAAGAGATTATAATATATTTGCTCCAAATATGCCGAAGCAATCTGACTTCTTGGAGCCAAGAATATGCACTAGGATATGGACACTTGGAATCGGAATAGAATCTGGATGGGGATGGTATCTAAAAGAACAGGAAGGATATAAATATAAGTTTGAATTCTATTGCCGTCCGACAACTATACTTGATGGATTTGAAGCGTATGATAAAGGGGGAGACTTTATGACACACGCTTATATGAAATGGGAGTATCCTGCGCTGTGTAATGAGGCATTGGCTCACGATAATCTATCAAAGATATATAAGGAGAATGGCAATGCTACTGACGCGCAATTAATCTTAAACGTATTAATTGACTCATTTATTATAAACTGGAAACTATGACAGAAGATAGGATGAACGAAGTTTTAATCAAATAAAAGAAGGGTTACTTACAAAAAAAGAGTTCATAAGAATAGTTGAAATAGAGCTATACGAGGCAAATGATTCTAAAGAATTGTGGGACTTTGACAATGTAGATATAATTCATCATCTTCAGCATGTTAACATTACCGTAATGGAGCGAGAATCTCTAATCAATCTTTTAGGATACAGAGAACCTGATAATAATTTTATAGAAGCTGAAAACCTTCTTGAAGAACTTAAAATTGAAGAATTTAAAATAGCAATAGATAAATTTAGTATTGAAGAGTTAAGAAACAGATTACGATAGTGTAATTGATATAGAATATTTTCAGACAAATTAATTCTTTACTTGGACATTAAACATTTATTTTCGTTATTTGTATTATGAATTTTTACTTCGACGATACGGAATTACTGCAAGACAAGCCAAAGTTCTCATTGGATGAGATACTTGAAGTTAAACAAGATGAAAATCTTTATCTATCAAGTGTTGATATACGAGATATGTTTGGCGAAATTATTTTCTATTGCGGAAAAAAAGATGATTTGTTAAAGCAAATGCCGACAAACTGTGCTGATATAATCATTACAGATAATCCATCGGTTCATAACTTGAATATATTAAAGGAGATATTAAATCTCAAAAGCACAATACTTATCTTCGATATCGCTGGAATGATGATTGGAGATGATGAAGAAAGAATTGAAAACTTTTTAAGGCGCAATAACTATGAATTTACAAAGAAATGTTATCTTGGCGACGTCCCACTATATGATTATCGTAGGCAAGAAACCAAAAGCTATACTGACATCTTTTTACAAGGAATACCGATTGATGTTGCTAGTATGTGCTTCATTAACAGCCTTGGCATTGACACTTGCGTTATTAACGATAGCTGCGTATTATCTGACATCGCACACTATTCCATTAAGAATGCCAAGAATGTAGTTACGATACTGGAGTTTAAGCCAGACTCAATGAAGTTTATTGAGAACGTTGACAAAATAAAAGAATCATTGCCAAATGTAGATACTAATAAAAATTATGTATTATGGTAGAAAGAGTTGACATATTAAGTGATGCGTTTAAGTTGGTAGACCCGCACCACGGAACTAACTTTGAGAAAAGCCGAACTGCGTTCTTATCATTCGCACCTAACAACTTTCAGATTTCCATATCAGCATTCTTTGCGAGGCAGTTAGGTTTTCTATCTGGAGATAGAATGTGCTTCATTCAACACAAGACAAATCCACTGTGCTGGCTATTTTTCAAGACTACACAGAAACATCGTTCAATTGAAGTTAAGATACGTGCAGGTGGATATTCAGCTAATTCAAAAGAATTTGTAACACAGATAGGTAAAGCATTTGAATTTAATCCACTATACACAGGTCGTATAAGACTCTATGTAAATATGGACAATCCTATTAAGCATAATATTTCTGATGGCGAAGGTGGAACAACAGAATCTGTAATGTATCAGATATACGATATACCTGAACTTCGCAAGGATTTCGAAGACGCACAAAAACTTGCAGAATACTGCATAAGAATTAAAAATTCAGATTACATTATAAAGAAACAGTCATGATAATAGTAGACCCAGCAATTGACCCATACTTTATAAAGACTGAAAAGTCCCAATATAATGTATTCAAGAATCATAAGCCAAAGCCTCCGGCCAAAGAATATGAAAAGTTTGTATCTTCACATACTGATATTGATGGAGCTCTCAAAAAGATTGTCGACCTTAAAATTGAAGCAAAGGGAGGAGCAGTATCACTGATTGAATATCTTAAGGAAATACGAAGTTTAAAGATGGAAGTAAGGCGAATCACGCATGACGACTTAGATGCTCGTCTAGCGCATCTGCAAAAGCAGATAAATGAACAAAAGACAAGAATTGACAATTTACCAAAGAATCAAAGAATTGAATTAATAGACTAACAAATCTAACTAATGATAACCGTTGACAAGCAAAAATTAATAGTGACACTGCAGAAGCAGGACTTTACCTACAACGATACTCAGTTATTCAGAATGTATAACTTTGTATGGAGTCCAGATGGATACGTAAATGTTCCAGTTCGTGGAACCTCCAAGAAAGCGTTATGGTCAACGATTAAGCAACTTTACCCTACATTTAAAAGTTGGGATAAAAAAGAAACAGATAGAATAATAAATGAGATTAAAGAAGTCTTCACCATTTACGAGAACGGATTTGATGAGGCGGTATCTGAAAAGGTTCCTTTATACAAGTTTCTCTTCGCACACCAAAAAGAGTGCGTCAGGGCTCAATGCTATAAAAAGTATAACCTCATATCATTGGAACAGGGACTTGGGAAGTCTATGTCGGCTATTGTTCCATCTCTTATTTTAAATACTCCAATAACTTTAATCATAGTTCCAAACTCATTAAAGTATAACTGGAAAGAAGAGATGACATCTACATGGCAAGAACGTTTTGGATGGTCGATTCCAGAAAATCAAATTACAATTCTTAATGCAAACAAATCGCACTTCGCAAGAGAAGAAAGATTTATAATTGTCAACTACGACATTGTTGACAAGTATATGGAGTGGTTTTTATCTAAAGATATTAAACGAATAGTAATTGACGAGTGTCACTATATCAAAAATAGAGATGCCGGAAGAACTAAAACAATAAAGGCACTCATCTATAAGATGCGTCCATCTGTTTCTTTTCTTGGAGGAACGCCAGCACCTAATAGAATTACAGATATATTTTCATACCTTGAAATGGCAAGGCATCCAGAAGGAGAAAAGTATTCTTGGTTCCTTAAAAAATATTGTATCACTCAAAAGACACAATATGGAGAGGTTGCCAAAGAAGGTATTAACCTAGAAGAACTGAATCGTAATATTCAGAACTTCATGATACGTAAGTTAAAAGTTGACTGTTTAGATTTACCAGAGAAAAACTATATCAAGATTAACTTTGAGAATGAAGAGTATGACGCTATATATAAAACTGCATACGATGAGTTGATGCGAAAGATAATGGCATCTAATGGAAAGCGTTCCGCAGATATTGAAAGCCAAATGAACACTTTGCAGATTATAACTGCAAAAGCAAAAGTTAAACCTTGTATTGAACTATGTGAAAATATCATGTCAGATATTCACGTAAAGGATGGCAAAGAATATCCAAAGAAAGTTGCTATCATGTGTAACTTTAAGGAGCCATTGTTCATGCTACAAGAATACTTTAAAGAGAAATGCGTAATGATTTACGGAGGTGTTGAGTCCGAAAAAAGAATGGAACTTGTAAATGCCTTCAGAAAGATTGACAACGTTCAGGTATTCTTGGGGCAAACTACAAGTGCCGGAGTTGGGCTTAACATGACCGAGTGCGCAGATGTGATATTCTTAAACTTTCCATACACACGAGCCGAGATAGAGCAAGCAGCTGACAGGTTTCACCGTATAGGTCAAAAGGAACAGGTATCAGTTTACTTTACTGTTTTACGTGGAAAAATTGACGAGTATATATACAAGATACTGCAATCAAAATATCGCCATGTGTCAAAACTGATTGATACTAAAGTTGACAATACAGATACTGTAGATGTTGGCGACTCATTCATAGGTGATATGTTTGAACAGATTAAGGGAGAAATATTGGCTGCAAATTTAAAACATGCTGAGTTATGATACGTTTACACTTCATGTTATATTCAGAACTTCGTGCTGCTCTAAAACTGCTAGCAAAGCATAATATAAATATTTACTATTCAAACCAAAGAAGTATATTTATACAGGTCAAAACACTTGAAGTTTTAAAATATGGAGAACTATGATACGTTTACATTTCTACACATACGAAGAACTACACGAAGTTGTAAAGTTATTAATACTTGCAAAGATACCTCACGATTTAAGAAGTAGATGTATACTTATAAATATAGATAGAGGAACCGGACTTGTAAAATATGGTGAACTATGAATAATGAAACTTCTATAAAAATAATGCACGCTGTATTTGAAGTTGAGTCTCTTCAAGTAAAAAGAAGTAAGTGCATAAGTATTTACTCAAGACAATACGCAAGATATACAAGCAAGATTAAAAGAAAATTAGAATACATAGAAAAATACGTGAATAAGTTTATATCTGATAACTCATAAAATTACAACGCGTTTATAGCCGTTTTAAACGCGTCAATTCACAATCGCACACAAACATATAACACGTATACAAAACAACGTTAAAACGCATTTAAACAACAAATAGGCATATTGTATGGCAAACCTCAAACCAAAAAAGATATATTTAGCGATACCATATTCAGGTATAGAAGATGAATCTCATGCAATAGCAAATTCTATACAAGCAAAGTTAATGAAAGAAGGATATTTGGTATTCAGTCCAATATCTATGTGTCACTTAACAAGTAAGCATCATGGACTTCCAGGTAATATAGAATTTTGGAAAGAACTCGATACATCATTTATTGAATGGTGCGAAGCTATTATGGTAGTGCAAATTCAAGTTGCAACTTCACATGAAGGAAGCGAGCAGAGAGCATTAAGATTAATTAAAGAATCAAAAGGAGTTCAATATGAAATTGAACTTGCTAAAAAATTAAGAAAACAAATTTTAACTTACATATATGAGTGATAAACAAATAGACTTCGTTGAGATGTATGAGTATTACATGACTCAAATATCTTCAATAGAATATCTTAAGAAACACAAGATTGATGTTGTAATTGGAACTGTCAAACAGAAATCAGATGCTGAATCATCAATAGTGACAGCCGATGGACAAAAGACAACTCTAACAGTTGATTGCACAAGACTTCAACTATTAGTTGAAGGAGGTTCCAGTTGTATTTACATGAGAACAGTTGAAGGAGTTAGCGATGAAAGTAAATACTACTGTGCATATTTCACGTATAAGGATATACTTAACAGCGGTATTCAGTTATCATTTCTAATTTGGGAAGACCAAGCAAGAATATTAACTGAAATGGCAGAGAAGCAAAAAGGAAAGATACTGGCATAATATTTTCTAACTAATTTAACAGCTTATGAAACATGGCTACACTATAATCTTAATGATAGTATTTGTAACATGCAACAAAGAAATTACCTTAATAACAAAATATAAAATAGAAAGAAATATGAACTTATCTTCACAATTCACAAAGCTCGTAGAACAACATGAAGGATTTAGTCCTAAAGCATATAAAGATGCTAGAGGGCTTCAGACAATAGGTTTTGGAACTTTGATTGATTCTGCTCAACTTGATTATCTATTAAATGCAACAATAGATAAGAACGAAGCTGAACAACTATTGTTCGCTCATGCTGCGAAAGAAAAATTTATTCTTAATAACCTGTTGGCACAAGGTTGGAAACTTAATCAAAATCAATTCGATGCGCTGGCCGACTTCGCATACAATGAAGGAGACAATGCGCTGCTCGGAAGCACGCTACTGAAATTGATTAAAGAAGACCCTACTAATCTTGAAGCTATAAAGAATGCTTTCCTTGCGTATGACAAAACTGCTGCTATAAATGCAGATGGAACAGTTAAACGAAATCCAGATGGCAGTATAATGTTACGTGTATTGCCAGGACTTGTAACACGTAGGGAAGATGAATATAACTTATTTATAACACCTGTAAGTAATGATACTCAAGCTTAAGCCAGAATACGTTGATAGCTTTAAAAGCTATCTTGAATTAATAGACTGTGTATTTCAAGTTGAAAAGAACAATTTCAATATCACAGTTACAAACGAAGACCATGCCTTCCATATAGGCAGAGTTTATCAGAAAATGATTTACGACTTAAAGCAACAAAATGGCAAAGAAAAATTACTTCCAGAATCAAAGGGTGAAATTTCAGAAGGATGATACGAAGACGCAAGAGATTGAAACACTTGAGTTCGCAATCAAGGCTCTCCAAGATTCTAACCAACCTATACCAAGCTCGATGCTTGAAGACCTCGCTAAACTCAAACGTTCAAACAGCGGTCAGAACAAAGTTAATGCTACTAAAATAGTTTACAATGGCGTAGAGTATGACTCCCGTCGGGAAGCACAATTTGCCAAACAGTTAACTGAAAATGGCATTAAGTTTGATAGCCAAGTTGAAGTGGAGCTGATGGAGTCAATTGTAGTTAACATGGAAAAAATAAGGCCTATTCACATTGTTGTTGACTTTCTTGTGGCCGGAGAATATTTTGTAGACGTTAAGGGCATCGAAATGGAAGTTTTTAAAATAAAGTGGAAGCTGCTCAAAAACAAATTAAGGGATACCAAGAAATACATTACAATTCATAAAGATTCTGAAATACCTGGAATAGTAGCTTTGATTAAACGCGACCAATGGCAGTAGAAAAGTTTATTGAACTTTCGGAATTTGGAGTTCTTAATCGTGGTAGAATTATTAATCTACTTGAATATAAAAATGAAAGACGCGACTATGAAGCGTATACATCTTTATTTTTCTTCAAGCATGATGTGGTTGACTACGTAAATAATAACATCAACAATGAAAGTAAAAGACCATCAATAGCTGGATTTATAGGAGAATGCTCTGCAAACTATCTATGGATAGATATAGATGTATCTGGCAATTTGCAAGAAGCTACTGATATGGTAAAACACATTGTATTGAAGATTGAAGCAAAATATGAAATCAGTTATCGTTCTTTGGTTATATATTTCAGCGGCTCAAAGGGCTATCATATCGGTATACCAGTCGAATGCTTTGGTGCAAAAGAATACTGGTCTGACTTGGTTCCAAAGATATTTAAAGCAATGGCTCAATCTATTACTGACAATTCTTCAGTTATAGATACAAAGATATACCATGTAAATAGATTATTCAGATGCCCTATGTCCAGGCACCCGAAAACTGGAAATTATAAAATACCAGTTGATTATACTATATTATCTAATGATGGAGGACTAGATGAAATACTTACATATTCAAAGGACGCAAGAGTTCATTCAAGGTATAAATTAAAGGTAGAGGTAAGCGAAAAACTAACAAAGTTATTTGAAGACTGCACAATTACCCAAACAACAAATATAGATTTATTTGAAGAATCTGATGGATACCAAAAAGCATTATCATTAAAGGATAACAGTTCAATATTTAGATTGCCAGATAATGGAGAAAGAAACGATTTAATATCTAGAATGGCATATAGATTATTTGCTGTTAAAGATTTAAAAGTTAACGAGATAACTGATATAATGAAGTTCATTTACGAATCAGTAAACGACCACTCTAGAAAGCAAGGATGGAGTAGGTATGCTGAAATGGAAATGAGAATGTCTATAAATTCAGCTTACAGTAAAACAAGAATCAAGGCCATAAAGAAAGTTTCTGTAAAGAATGTTTCCAGTATGGCATTGCAAATGTATAAAGAAATTAAATCATCTGTATATCTTCCATTCTTTGTTCAAGAGATAAATAACGATTTGGGAGGTGGATTAAAGCTTGGAGATAGTTATTCTTATATTGGACGCGGAGGAACAATGAAGTCTTATATGCTTCAGGAAAATATTATTGACAATGTTATGAAGAAAAAAGTCTCCATATATGCTAATATGGAGATGTCAGAAACAACATGGTTTGATAGAGTATGGAAAGCGATATTCCATAAGTCAATGACGGAGATGATTGCAGACGGAGAATTGACTGATGATAATATTACTGAAATGTGCAAGCAAGTTGAAGTTCAAATTGAAGATAACTTGCAAATGTATCCAGGCTCAAATCTTGACCCATCTGAAATAACAAATTTAATACGTGAGGCAGAAAAAGAATTAAAGAAACAAGTTTGTTTGTTCGGAGTAGATTCAATATCTATGATGAAAACGCACGGAGATAACATAGGATTTAACTCCGGCAAAATGTCAAAAGAATTAAAAGAGGTTGCAAAAGAAACTAATACTACAATAATAAGTATTAATCATGCAAGAACAGACTGTCCAACTTTTGAACGAAATGTATCTGATTATGTATTGGGAGGACAAGCTTTTATTAATAACTGCGATGCTTATTTTTCTTTCTCTTCAGTTGCCGACAAAGAATTATCCGATGTTACAAAGCAAATTCCAGATTATGTTCTCATGCCTGGCATAAAGTATGTGCGATTTGTAAACAAGAGAGGAACTGGAAATACTATTGATAAGATAATACAGTTTTTACCTAATGGCCGCATACACGCATTGCCGGATAAGCCGTCAAGTTTTGATATGCAAAATACATACACATCAGACTATCATTAGACAATTTCAATCTTTACTTTGACGTTTGTTATTTATTATCGTTATTTGTATTGTAATTAAAACTACTATATGTTAAACGACCCAACTGGAGAACTTGAAGATGACAATCCTATTGATGAAGACTTCAATGGCAACCAACAAGATGTTGAAGTTCAATGTGCATACTGTGGGCAGCCAATGATTGTAGCTGCGAAATTTGAGGAAGATGTTGTATTCTGTGATGAAGAATGCGAAAGAATGTATTATAAAAGTGACTATTGAATATGGAAATAAGTAAAAATATCTTTGCATATATGGGGAATAAGTCATCAATAGCTACTTGGGTTATAGATAACTTCCCTCCACAATTTGACCGTTACTGTGAAATTTTCGGTGGAACAATGGCAGTTCTTTTGGAGAAACAAAAAAGTGAAGTAGAACTGTATAACGATTTCAATGGGCACTTGCCAAATATGTTCGAGTGTATACGAACAACGAAGGATGAGTTTGTTGAAAAGTTAAACGAACTAATTATATCAGAAGACCTGTTTAATCATTTCTTTGCAAAGATGGAGAACATGAATACTCCTGTTGAAAAAGATGGAGACAGAATAATTGTAAATCTTGATAGAGCTGTTATGTATTTTTATATAATGAGCTTTACGCATAAAGGAAAGTATACTGGCGGATTTAGTTTAATACCAGATAAAGGATATACTGAAAAGCTTCAAGAAAAAATTAATACTATAAACTGGATTCACCAACGAATAAAGAATGTAATTATAAGTAACAAGTCATATGAAAAACTTGTTACCGCAAATAATAAGGAAGGTGTTCTCTTGTATCTTGACCCTCCATATAATAAAACGGAGTCCTATTATGAAAAATTAGCTGGGTCATTTACTCAGGCAGACCATATAAAATTGCGCGACTTACTAAAGAAACACAAAGGATACTTTCTACTTAGTTATGAATCTGACCCATTTATATCTGACCTATATTCAGAGTTCTATATTCTTGGTAAAGAAAAATACAGACCAGGTAAAGGAGAAGAGGTTGAAGAAATACTTGTATGCAACTATAAACCACAGGCTAATCTATTCTCTCAAGACTTAATGAGAAACACACTTGACCAATATAAAACAAAGTTATTACCTGAATTTAATTTTGACTAATGGAAACCAGAAAAGTTAACTTAATAGACCCAATCAAGAGAATCATAACTGGCCTGATTGAAATTGACCAAGAACTTGCAGTGCTTGAAGTAACACACAGGCCATCTGCTAAGGATAAAGCTACGAAAAGAATAGATGAAAGTCTTGCAGCTTTGAGTAACCTACGTGAACTTGTCCATGGATTAAATAAAGACGCTTATATTAATAAATAAACTTTTTTCTTAACAATTTAACAAACTAACAATGAAAAAACTAAAGCTAATCTTCATCGGTGAAGGCAACTACGAAGAAGTAAAAGGAGATGGAAACAGACTTCCTAAATGGGATTTCAAAGCTAACGGTGTTGGCGGCTATCTCGAATGTGTATTGATGGCAGTGCATGAATACACTGCAAAGGCAACTGGACAAAAGTTCAGGGTTTATGATGTAAGACACAGAGCCACACGTGAACCGTATTCTGTAATACCCAATAAACTATTAGAGCAAAGGTTAAGTTCAATACCTTTGTATTCTGCCGTGAAGATAGTTTACAAGGGAACTGTTCCGCCTAAAAACTATATGAACTATGATGTGTTCCGGGATAAAGATTTTAAATTTGACCCGCAAGTTTGGCAGAACATTGTTTATGAAAACACAGCACAAGACACTCCTCCTGTTACTACAGAAACAAGAGATGTTAACGTTGCAAATAAACAGCAAACTCCCGCAGCAAGTAATATTGCTGATGACGATTTGCCGTTCTAGGATTTTGGGTTAGTGAAGAATGGTTAGACCCTTATACGATGGCAGTGCTGCTGATAACACCTTAGGTGAAACACCGGTTAAGTAGGTTCGAATCCTACAGGGTCTGCAATATAAAATTTAGTTATATTAATTCAATGGACTTGAACATAGTCGACGCAATACATATTTACAACAAGTATAGTTTGAACTGGCGAGCGGATTCATCTCTCGTGTAACTCATAGGAAGGCGAACTAAGTATTTATACTTTAAGTGTGACTTAAGAGGAGACCGGATAAGAACGGGACATTAAAACAAAGAGAGTTAGGCTTGTAAAGTTAGAAGTCAGTAAGCGTACTATCATTGAATTATATAACTTTAAAATAATATAGTATGAAATTCGGAAAAGAAATAAAGTATAACAGTGAATGGCGAGCTGCAAACTATCCTGAGCTTTCGCCAGTCACATGTTCTCCATTGTTATTCAGCACTGTGTTTAATGATGACTACTTTATCAAAAAGTATTCCGAGTTATATAAAGATAACAAGAATCCTGGCATTATAATTAACAGTGAAAATATAATACTTAGAGATTATCTTCCAATGCTAGGAAACGAGCAATTAAACATAATAGAAACTAATGGAAAATTTACTATTCCAAAAGAGACTATTATTGACCTGTGGGAAGATACTCCAGATGAGAATCACGTTTACATATACTATCTTGTAGTGATAGGTCAATCAGGGTTCCATAAAGTGGCCCTTCTTCAAACTCGTTCACAATTCTATTACATAGATACTAACAATAAAACTGTATTTGTTTATGAGCAACATGAGCTTATAAACCAGTTCCCATATAACCGCCTAACTAATTTATCCGTTCTTGTTAATCCAGCAATACCAGAATTTATTGCATACAAGAAGGAAAACTTCCTACATATAATTTCAGAATGAAACAAAGAATGGCATCGCCTTTAGACCTACCAAATCCTCTAATAGAAGAGTTCATGCGCGGCTCGCTGATACAATATCAGGAAGAAAGCGCAATCAAAGGAACACTTGCAAAGTGGTATACTGAAGTTGTGTGGGGAACCTCTACAGACAATGACGGAAGAGATATAGTTGAAATAGGCAAGTATGGGTGCAACGGCTATCTTGATTTGTCTGTAATACGCGGCATTGACTTAACAGAAGAAATATTACTTGATTATGGATTTCTGCAAGTAAACAAGCAATCATCTCTTATAACATTCTATCGTGACGATATAGGATACTTAAAGCTATCGGTATATGGAGTTGAATGTCTTTTTACCGGCGGAAAACCAATAAAGTATCTTCACAGTTTTCAAAGAGTATTCTTTGATTATACTGGAAAAAGATTATCTCCAAAAACTAGCGAGCCTCCAAAGGTTGAAAAGAAATTATCTTTTGAATTTCACGAAAAGAAAACCGGCGACCAGATTCTTAAAGAGATTGCAGAGATTGAAACAAAGTATTCAGCTGCTGGGAATGTCAACTTTGAACTTGATGATGAAATGCAGTTGCCGGAAGATGTTATACGTCAAAAAAAGATTGATGAAGCTGTAAAATTATCAAAAGCTGTTACAACAGTAAAAGATATATCATTTGATTTTGATTAAGTGAGTTGACGCATTTAAACGCGTTATATGGCATTTATTATGGTTGTGGAATGTATATTAATGCCACGTAACAATTCAACGTTAAAACGATTATAAACGATAAATAAACATATACTTTAACTAACAAATAAACAAACAAAAATGAAAACAATTTAAATTTCAGACGAGTGTTTTGAAAAACTTAAAGACCAACTAACTGATGAAGAAAAAATTGATATATCTTCACTTAAAGATTTAATTGGTAAAAAATTCTTTTTTAGAACAGTCACTTATCATATGACTGGTAAAGTTAAAAAAGTTATTGGACAAATACTTGAACTCGAAGATGCTGCCTGGATAGCAGATTCTGGAAGGTTCATGCAGGCGATAGTTGACGGAAAACTAAATGAAGTAGAACCTGTTGGAACAGCTTTTCTTAATCTTGCAACTTGTGTTGATTTCTTTCCGTGGAAACATGATTTGCCTAAAACTCAAAAATAATGATAAGTATATTAAAAATTGGTTCTGATAATTCAAGGTCAAGGTCAAGGTCAAGGTCATGGTCATGGTCAAGGTCAAGGTCATGGTCAGAGTCAGAGTCAAGGTCAAGGTCATGGTCAGTATAAATTTTCTTTGTTATTTTTGATATTAGAAATTATATTGTCAGCTATGGGACTACAAATAAGTAATGACGCAACTCATGGCACAATTGTCATATCTGACAGTGCAGGTGTATCTCCTACTACCTACATAAATAAATCTGACATTGCACGCATAGATTCTTTCTTTATGAAAAACTCGCTGAATGGACTCGGACAGACTCCATACGCATACGGAGTTAGAACTCCGGGAAGAACTACAAAGACAATAGTTAAAATTGAATACGTAGATAAAACTACATTTAGTTTTGACTGCGACGAAGTATTAAATCAAACTGGTTGGCATGGCTGCACTTTAGCGGCATTAAACCAAGCCACATCAGATATAAACTCCTGGTTATAATGAGCGACAAGATTAAGCACATCAGCCTAGCTCCTGCAGAAAACGGATTCATATTAACTTATGACGAGTATTCAAAGGATACTAACAACACCTACGACGGTCTTCAATTTGACAAGACCTGCACAAAAGTATTTACTCTTCAGGAAAAAGATAAAGCAATTGATGCGTTTATAGATGTTTGTAAAGAAGCAGGATATATAAAAGCTGAAAAGAAATAGCAGAGTTGCTCCTGTTGTTTAAGTGAAATGGCTCCGATTATTCGGGGCTTTTTTTTGAGTAAAATTTAAAATCTTAAATAAGCAGAAAAGCCCATCAGAATTATCTGATGGGCTTTTTACTTTTAACTTACGGATACTATCCGTTAACCAGGGCTTGAACCAACTGACCAAATACTACATTGCCTGCATTGTAGGCTGCGATTGCATTTGTCAATTCGCGGTAGTTTGCAAAGGCTCCAAGCGGAGGGGTCAATGCAAAGTCAGAAGCGTCACCCAGATACTGCTGGATTGAAACATAATTTGTAGTAGTCTGCAAAATGTTCCAGCCGGCGTAGTCGTCCATGCCTTGGTTAGGGACACCGCCTTGCCATAAGATATAATATAAAACGCCACCGTCAGTGAACGTATAGACACCAGGAGCTACAAATGTAACTGTGATGCTTGTGCCTATAAAGGCGAATTTAATTTTCTTCATTGCTTTATTTTTAAGTGGTTAAAGTTGTGTAAAGTGCATCAACGGTTTGTGCAACTTCATATACTACGAAGTTTTTTGAATTATCTTCATCAACTCCTGCAACGTAAACTAAACTGTTTCCGGTTGAGCGAGCAGATGAACCGCTATTCTTTGAAACTACTATCATTGCATTAAGATAATTCAGTGTAAAGGTTCCTGTTCTTGACAATCCGTTCTTTGCAACATAGGCAATTGTCTTTGGAACAGTAGAGCCAGTGGCTGCTGTTTGAAGGGTAGTTACGTAATACTGTGCGTTTTTGTTACCGGAGTATTGACCGGTAAGAAGATTCATAAAATATAAAGTCGCTGTTCCGCCGGTAGGAGTTTCTTGTGCTCCAAGATGTCCATTCTCAAATAACAGGGCAGCTTTAAGAACAGATGGAACACCAATCATTTGAAGTGTAACTTCTGTAAGTGGTTGCTGAACTGGATTTATAACTCCTATGTAGGAGAATTGAAGTTTTTTCATTTCGAAGTTTTAAACGTAATCAAGTATAATATCTAATTTAAAATAATCAAAAGCAATTTTAATGCTAGTATGAACCGGTTAGAACATAGTTCCAAATCTGTGTAATGGTATATGGAATTGTATAGGACTTTGCTTTTTTATCATAAAGTCCTCCTTCAATAACATGGATAACGCATGGAGAAGATATTAAGGGTCTTTTCCATAATGGCTCAACTAAAACTATATTATCAAGCCTTACTGAATAAGACTGATTTAAACCAGAGTTTGCCTTTACAGGTATTCCATCTATTGCCGTTGGAGTAAAGACAATAGTTTCAACTGTTCCTGAATCCGTATTTGAAAGTAAACCGGTAAGTGTTTCGTTGACGTTTGCTGCTACGGATTGACCGAAATTTCTTATTTGAAATTGAGTTGGAAGCGCGGCGGCAGGAACAACAGATGATGTAACTGTAAACGCTGTGTTATTTGCCTTTGCCGTTACAACTACAATATTTCCTGAAACTGTTATTGTAAATGGAGTAGTCCATGCAGATACCAGGTTTAAATTTGCAGCTAATTTTGTAGCTATTGAGTTATTTGTATCTCCTGTTATTACAGTATATGATACTGTAGATGCTCCATATATTGCAGATACAACATCTCCGGGCAAGTATAGGCCAGCTATAGTTATGTAATCAATCTGTGGAGTTCCAACTCCTGCTGCTTGATGTATTGTTACAGCTGCAGTTCCGCTGCTGACAGGAGGAGCCGTAGCACCATTATTGATTGCAGAAGTATTAATGATAACTTGATAGTTAACATTAAGTCCATTGCGAGCTGCAATGGTGTAAAGCTGGAGTCCGTTTTTATCTATTAGCATGTTAAGCTGTTATTACTTTAAATACTGTGTATATTACTAATGTTCCATCTCCTCCTGATGGATTTCCTGTTAAATTTGTAGCAATTAAAGATTGATTTTCAATCGTAGATATTGAGCCATCTCCACTTGCGCTTCCTGTTGGGAAGGATTGAATTGCATTTTGAGTATCTGCAATTATACTAACATTTGTATACTGAATGTTAGTATTTCCGTTATTGTTTACACTTACAAATGTGTTAGTGTTATATGCAGTCGTTCCAAATGTGTAAGCAAAAACAAAGCATACTGGCTGTATAAATGTTCCAGTTCCTGTTGGAGGAACAAGGACGACAGGGGTAGTATTTAAGTTTAATATCTGTGCGCTAGTAAGTGTTGTCTTTACAGTAAACGTGCAGCAGCTTTTACTCATTGATTGAATCAGTGCCCCAAGCTGAGTAGGTGTTACTTTATATGTGATATACTTTCCAGAAACCGGGTCAAGCATATCAATTACAAAATATGAATTCACTGGGTCAATAGCTGACTCAAGTTTTGTTTGCTGCGATATCTGTAATGGATTCTGGCTCATGATAATTTTGGTATTATATTAGATAGCATTAAATTTTTAAAGTTATTGCTAAATAAATTTCCTGAACTGCTAACAATTATTGACGTATTCTCTGATTGGTCAATATCAAGTGTTTGACTTAAACAATCATAGCTTTGTGGAGATACAGGTATTTTTTCGTTAGATAATACATTAGCTACTAAAAACACAAGCAATGTTTTTCTGTCATCACAACATAGTGTCTTGCCTAATGTAACCTGCGCTTTTAAGTTGTAAACAAATCCAGAGTCAATTATTGCGTTCATAGCATTTGCTATTTGCGCAGGATAGATTATCTGTGGTTGAGTATTTACAACATCTTCAGAACATGGACTGCAAGGTTGGTGGTCGTTGCACTGACAGATTTTACTAATTGCATTTGAGTAATTGCAAACAAGTTGTATTAAACTGTTTGAATAAGGTATAGCTGGACTGTTTATTCCAGAAGCATACGGAGTATATGTGCTTCTAACTGTTTGATTCCCAGGTGTATTATAATAAGAATATCTTTGATATGCTTCCGTTGTTTGTATTTCCGATACAAGTAATGATGCCTTAATAATGGCAACTGCGTTTTTGTTAACAAGAATGTCGTCGCACTTGCCACAGCAAAACGCGCATGAAAGATTCTGAATTATACATTCTAAGTTTGAAAGATAACAGTCATTTGTTATTGTAACTGTATTTACATAATTAGAAGGAAGAGCTACTGGTGTTGCTGACTGATTAGCAAATGGAACTATTTGAAAGTTATCAAGCAGAACAACCTCTTGCCATTCTCCTGTATTTAACAGATTATTGTCTGGATTGTTTACTAATGCTTGATACAATACATATTGTCCAAGTAAAAATGCAAATACTATATCTCCGGTTTGAAACGTAGTAGCTATTGGAGTTGAAGTAAATCCATAGGTTGACAATGGAACTGAAACTATATTTACAGTAAACACTCCTTGTTTTGTGGAGTAGAACTGCCATGTTTCTGGAGCGCTTGGAATTACATTTGGAATAGTAGTATTGTATGACTGGTCTATATTAACCTGAACAGAAGATTCATTTACTGAATTGTATGTGCAAAATATTTTATTAACTCCGTCAGGATATGTTACGTTTATTAATCTTAATCCAAGATAAAATCTACCAAGGTTAAAATCCGCACTAGTTGGAGCTTGAGCATAATCTGTATTGTCCGTAAGAACAAATCCAGTGCAACCTCCTATTGGAAGTATTGATGGTGCAGATAAAGCTATCATTAGCAGTTTGGTTTTCCGCAGTTATTGCAACCGCAGATAGTATTTATATAATTAGAAAAAGTAACTATCATTTGATACTGTGTCGGATTGGTAGGGTCTAATGTATTTACTAGCAAGTAGTTGTATATAAAATACAGTTGAAGTATTATATCAAGTTCTTCAACTTCTTTTATACTGTTAACATTTAAACCTTTAAGATTCTGTTTATTTAATTTATGCTGCCTATCTATTAGGCACTGAACGAGATTGCACCAGAACTGAAATGTATTACCTGGAAGTATCGTTGCTATGTATTGTGGATTTATTTCAGATATGTCAACTATTGTTAAATCTCCATTTGAAAGATAAGTTGCTATTTGAGCATCATTAGTAGCAGCAGTATTTGGTATAGTTATACCATTTGCATTTACTTGATAAATCTTACCTTCATAATAAAAGTTATCAGTTGCCACCCAATAGTAATTTTGAGATTGGCTTGCTCTTGGACTTGGAAGTGCTGTGTAACTCAATTGAAACAATCCAACTAATAATGTTTCAAATGAGATTGTATCTAATGTAGGGTCTAACCAATTATCTGGGTCTAGCGAAGACAAGTTTAATACCTCTCCATTTGGATAAGTTAATTCTAATGTGGCGTATTGATTAAAGTCGCTAGGTTGCAACTGTGTGGAAAAAGTAGGAGCTATAACCCTATTAAATATAAGGTCTGGGCAAGAATTGCTCAATGTTAAAGTTATAGATACATCTACTGCCATCTGTTAAATTTTCGGGTCGTTTATATGCGTTTAAACCGCGTCCTTTTTTGTGCCATGTATAAATATGCAATACATATCAATTCAACGTTAAAACGAATTTAAACGCGTTAAATACGTATTCTATGGATTTATTCCTTTTACATTTTTTGTTTCAACTTTCTTTCCTTTAAGAGGATTGAAGTTTTTATTTTTTTCTGCATCCTTAGCTGCTTTTTCGTTTGCCTTTCTCTGCGAATCTATTTCACGTATTAAGTCTGATACATTTGTAGAGCCTGGAATATTATTGACTCCAAGTGAATACATAAATATCATCATCTTGGCGGCGTCAGCATCTGTCTGGTTATCTAGACCATACTTATTATAATCTGTTGCAACTGTCTGAGTTCCCTTTGTTACATTATCTATAATGTCTCCAACTTGTCCAGATATTGTTTCAGCATCAATAGGGTCTCTCGTATATTCAAGAGATTTAATATCTCTTGTAGTTAATTGTTCATTCTGACCTTTCTTGTATTCCTCATAAACTTTTTGTCCAGTAAATGAAACTCCCCATTTAATAACTTCATTAAACAAGAAGTAATCCAATATAGTTTTAAATGCGGTAACTCCCAAAGATGATTTGCTATCTATGCTTCTGTCGTATGAATCAGTTGCATCATCTCCACTTGAAACAATATGAGCTGCAGCCAAAGCTGTTAACCTTATGCCTTGAAGTTTTATTAAGTTGAATAAAAATTTACTCATAAAAGAATATCCAAAGTATTTTGCCTGTTGTGCCGCCTCTGAATAATCTTTTTCTTGCAATGCCTTTACAAGTCTTTCATTTGCAACCATTAATGTAGACCTTTCATTTATAGCAAAAGATTTAAACGCTAGCATATTAAGACTATTAAACTGCCCCCACCAGCGAGTATCACCAGGAACTAGCCCCGCTTGAAGTCCAGTTTTTTGTATTGGGTTATCTGTATTTTGAGTAGCCCTTACAGCTTCGTTTGCAAATGTAACTGCATCTTGATTTGGATTTTCAAAATCTACTGGAACATTTCTTTGTTCACAATAGTTTTTATACAAAGCAAAAAACGCTGTTCTCGCTGCAATTCTATGGTTCCATACTATTCCCATTAATGAAGCATCTGGCCCAAAAGACGATTCCCTATTTCCAAGTTCTTGCTTTAAAACAGATAACTTTCCAAGTTCAGTTTTATATAGTCCTTGCTCGAGTCCACTCAATACACCTGCAACCTTTCCAGGGAATAAGTCTTTAAGTATTCCGCCTTCAGTATTGTGCAACTCGTTTTCATAAGTTGATATATCGTATGTTGCAAGGCCTCTGCTATATACCTCTGGAGCATTCTCTCTTAAAAACTTTTCCTCTGCAGTTCCTTGTATGTATGAGTTCGACATCATACCAGTAGCGTCCTTCATATCTCCAAGTCTTGTCAATGCGCTACCTTCTAACTTTGACATTGAAAACACAGCAGATGAAAGTATCTTAAATGAATTGATAGGATTTCCTAGAACAAAGGCTCTGTAGTTATTCATTACCTTTGAAATCTCTCTACCGGTTGGACTCTTATACATTTCAGCTCTTTCGGAATCTATGCCCCTATTGAAATACATATTCAAGAAACCAGTTATGTGATTTGATAAGTATGTATTAAAAGTTGCTCCATCTCCATTAAAGAATGGCGTTCTGAAAATATCGTATAAATAAGTTTGCTGGTCAATGTGATTTAGATAGAATATCTGGTCGTCAATTCTTTTTCTAACTGCTTCATATGCGTTAGTATTAATTGACATAACTGATGGCTTTCTTTTTGTTAAGAAAGCTGTATTCATATTAAAGTCAGAATAGATTCCGTGAAATATCTTTGCATCGTTTGACTCTTCTCCATTTGGGTCAAAGTATGTTTTAGTTGTTAGATACGTCTTGTAGCGTATCATTGGAAAGTAATTTGGTATTTCAAAGAAATCAGTTCCGCTGAATTTTTCAGCAGCATCTTTAAGTGTTATTCCGCTGGAATGAACTCCATCTCTAACTTCAGATAATCTTTTATAAATGGTATCGAGATATGATTTCTCTTCCGGAGTTAATTGATGCTCTCCAGAAATTATGTCGTCTATCAATTTTGACATAGCTTTAGACTTACTATCTAAAACTTTCATATCAACTTTCTCATCACCTGTTACTGGAGAATCGCCTGATTGAACTGGCTCTCCACTATCTGCATATCCAGAATCTTTTAATATATCATCAAGCTCTTTTTGTATTTGAGCTTTGCTACGACGGCTCATGACAGCTGTATCATTGAGTATTTCTTCAATCTCTTTGTCTGTCCAGTTGCCGTCAGGCTTCAATCCAAAAGATATAAGAATAGAATCCTTAATCATATCCTTCGAACTTGCATTTACCAAATCGTATGCTTTCTTTAAGTTTTCGTCAGTTTCACTATGACTTAAGGCTGACTTTTTGCCAATGTCGTCAATATCTATTCCTTTATCGTGCAAGAACTCTAATGTACTACCCGAAACGGTAAAGTCTGGCAACTGATTAAGCAAGCCGTGCATACCTATCAAGTGCATTGAAGCATTTCTAAACTTACCTACTGGAGATAAATCTTTTGTGGCTCCAGATACTCCACGAAGATATGCTTGATATGCTGCATCTAGTGGCTGACGTATCTCACTGTTTAACAATCCTACTTGTGCTTTTGGAAAACCTTCAAGTGCATCAAATATAACTGATAAGTTATGAGATGAGATATTTCCTAGTTTATCATACCAACCAGTAATCTTAACTTTTAATCCTTCTCTTTCTAACTTTGGAAATGGAACTATGAATGAGCCCCTGATATTGTTTTTAAGTATATCGAGTATGTCAGAAGGCATAGCTTTATCATTAAGTAAATCTATATACTTCTTCGACAATGATAAACTTGCCTTATCATACCAATCAGACGCTTTCTGCTTATCAACAAACTGTATTAATTTGTGGTCAACAGTAGTTGGATTGTTTAGAAGTTCATGTAATATCTCTTCATACTCCTCAAATTCTTTATTTGTTAAGTTTTCAGTTTTTATATTTGCGAACTCGTCAATAAACCTTTTGTCGACTGCGCCAGCGCCTTGATTAACCATTTTAGCTAATTGCTCTTTAGCTAAATCTCTTCTCATTTGCATCATTGCATCCTCAAGTGGAGTGGAGTCCTTTGCGGATGTATCTGAACTTGTTTTATACTGGTCGTTAAATTGTTTGAGCCATTCTGAATATTTTTTAGAAAGCTCATCTGATTTTTTTATAAAATCATCAACATTTACATTTTCTATCCTTGTTGATAATAGATTTGTATAGTCAGATATGGCATCTGGAGTATCAAACATTTTTACGTTTATAGAAGATAATCTCCTAACTGCCATGTAAAAGTTAATGTTATCTCTGCTATACCTTGCAAATCTATTGTTGGCTAATCTCTGTTGTCTTTTTGCTTCATCAAATGCTGTGCGATAATTTGCATCAGTCATTACACCTTCAATAAAGTTAATGTCCTTTTCGTAATCTAGTATATTCTTTCGTATTGGAGTTGACAATAATCTTAACAGTTCTTCTCTGTCATATTTAGAAATCTTTGGCGTTTCTGTTTGAATAAGCCTAGCTTTCCACATATCAATTATACTACGAGCATGCTCTGATGCAAGTTGTTTTGCTATTTTTGTCGACTGGCCATACTTGTAAAAATTATCATTAATGTCATTTAAAAGTTTTAATACATTATCTTTACTAACCTTTCCATCTTTATCAGAGAATAGAGCTGCATACCAAGCTGTATCAACTGGCTTTGGTTCAAAATCAGAACGCAAACTTCCAATTAAAGGTATGGCTTGCTGCCTTGGTTTCATGCTCAATGCCATTGTAACTGGCATTTCCATCTTATATAGTGATGGAAGTGAGTATCTATTTGCTGCATCGGTAGCTTCTCTTTCGCCAACCAAAGATTCGTATATTGCGTGCGCAAACTTGTATTCTGGTGTCGAAGTTACATGATTCATTAGTTCAGAGTATCTCGTATCAAGGAACATTTCATCTTTTGCTTTTGGCTCAACTCCATTTGATATGTCGCCTAAAGCAGTTCTTATTTCATGATAATCATTTGAGTTTATTATTTTTTTAACTTGTGGGTCACCAGATTTGTATAACAGATATGTATTGTAAAGAAACAATTTCTCTTTAAACATTTCTGGATTTCCGCCTGCCCACCAACCTTCATAATCTTGCGCAATGTGCTGAAACTCGTGAATGGCAAGCGCTCCAATGTCAAATCTTTCATCATCTTTATGTGCAAGATTTATTCCTATTCCATTTTTTTCTGCCATTCCAAATTCATTTGACTTCGGATTATTATAGAAAGTAATTCTTTTATTTCTTAAAAATGGATATACTTCAAATAATTTTTTATGAGTTATAAAATCTCCAATTGGAATATTAAATGTTCCACCATTCTTTGTCATATCAGTTGCTTCATTTAAAACATCTGAATTAATCTTCATATCCTTATCTGATATCTCAAACTTTAGAAACTTCTTTCCAAGTGTTTCCATAAAGAAACCATATTTGAGAAAGTTTTCCATAGAATTTGTCGCACCAAGTCTTTGCCATTGGTCAAGATTCTTTTTTAATTGCTTGTATAAAGTAGGATTAGTATCTAATAAATTATTCAAACCCTGCAATCCTGCGTATGTGCCTATCCTATTTAACTTATCAACTTCATTGTTATTGTTAATTAGGTCGTGCAAGTTCTTAAATGCACCAGTCCATAATGGAGCGCCGCCCTTTTCACCAGTTTCTAATTTATTTAAAAACTGAACTTTTTCTATTGCATCTTTAATATCAAATTGATATTCTTGCATTAAAGAAGCTGCAGCTTGAATGTCCATTTGCGGTAATTCAAGTTTATTTTCTTTTAAATATTCAGTAATATCTTTAATATTCTTTTCATGTTCCTTGAGGTCTACCTTTTCAGATGTTTGAAGTATTCTATCTGCCTTAGTCGTTTTTCCGCCTGGCTCTTTGTCAGATTCTTTCTGCTCAGAGTTTTCCCCGACTCCGACACCACTTTGTATCCGTTCTTCGTTTTCACTATCATAATCTGGAATTTTATTAGTTATATCATCATTGTTTTCTCTTTCAAGAAACATCTTTTTTGCTTCGTCATTCCACTCTTGGGCGTTTGCGTCAAGTGCATCCCAAACTGCCATCATTTTGCTGTTTGCAATTATTGCAGTGGTTCCAACTGGCATATCTTTTATTTTCTTTGCTTCAATACATCTAGCAAGAAATTCATTAAAAGATTCTCCTTCTGGTATCTTTACATCTGGATTATTTACATAATACGCTTCGTCAAATTCAGATTCTGGTAATCCAGTATATATTCCAGTATTTAATGTTTTTAGCAGCGGATTAACTATAACTTTTGCTCCACATATCTTGCCAGCTATTTTTGCAGTTTGCTGGTTTCTTTTCATATCAGAGCAAAGAATTAATTCTATTCCTTCTTCTAAAAAGAGCTGGCCATATTCTTGTGCTTGTAATTTTCCAGCTTCATTTAGTGGTTCTTTAGGACTATCGTTTAACTCATTGTCAACCTCATCTGTATCTGCATGGCGCATTACTGTTGGTTCTACAATTTGCATACTTATTAAACCTGCATCTTTGTTTATCTGTCCAATAAGGTCGTTAAGAATTGAATCATCATAACCAAGGTTCTTCACAGTTGTAAGAATGTGAGCATACATATCCTCTACAAGTTGTGGGTTACCCTGCTCAATTATCTTTCTGTATTGCTCTCTTAGTTCAGATAATGGAGGTATACCTTTATCCCTATTACTTCCTATTACATTATCTGCTATATTATCCAGTTCATTCTTTATTGTTGGATTTATACACTCGTCAGGTGTTTGAGTGACCTTCATCATGTTATCTATATCTCTTTGTGAGATTATAGAGTTTAGATACTTCTTTGCATCTAACGCATCAAAGATTGTCGAACGATATAGTCTTTGAAGAATTGGAACTTTTATATTTTGAGAAGTCCAGTTGTTTATATTGTCAACTAGTTTGGAAATTGAATTATCTGCCGCAACTCTTTGAGATGCAAGAACTACATTTGAATTTGAATTAAGTTCCGCAAAACTTTCATGAGCATACATACTGAAATAATGGGCTCGAGCAGGAGAGTATCCGGCTTTACGCATTTCAGTCCAACGATTAAAGTTTTTAACTACTAATTCTGTATTGAATCTCCATTTTAATTCTTTATTAATATCATCTTGGAAATCCATGTTGTTTCTGTCTGCTTGATTAAAGTGTTCCCTATACCAATCAAGCATATTAACTATCTTATCGTATTCCAATCTTTCTGATGGACTTCTTTTTGTTCCAAGTTGATATAATCTTAAATAATTTTCATAACTGTAATCCATTCCACGATACCAGCGAGCTATATTTGCTACAACATCTGCTCTATTACTGTTTGCAATTTCTGTAATTTCCTCATCAGTCATTACAAAGTTTCCATTTCCTATTCCTCCCTGAGCTAGTGATGAAGCTATATTGTGGTGAACTACATGTGGTAACTCGTGAGCTATTTCACCTACAATCTTCCACGATGGAGTATTATCAGTATACTGAATAACTAATCCCTTAGACGCTGGATTGTAATACGATGCTGCACTTTCGTCAGTAGTCTTTTGAAGTTCAATTCTATTAAATCTTAAATGTTGTATTGGATGAAGCGATATTATACCCTGTAATACAAATCTTTCATTTTCACTTATTCTACCTTGGGCCACAAGGTCTTGTAATTTTTGGTCAAGTCTTTTTACGTATTTATTTGTGGATGAAAGTGTATTAAAGTCTTTTCCAACTTTTATATTTTTTCCTTTTAACATTTCAAGTGCTAACTTCTTTTGCTCTTCATTTAAGAAGTTATTGCGCTTTCTAAATTCAAGTTCTTCAATCGCATCTTTATCTCCAGTAGATGCCATCTCTACTATGGCATCATTAGAAGCATTATTTACTGTCTGCTTTGTGGATTCTTTATATATAAACTTTGTTAAATCCATTATATCTGCGGGACTAAATACATTCAGATACTGCATACATGTCTGAAGTATAGACTTGATATTATCAAAGTTTTCTTTTGAAAAATCAAGTTTAACCTGGTTGCAAAGAATATGGCCGATACTTGCAGTCAAGGCATTCTTTTCGTCTGTTGTAAACGGAACTAATGACTGCAAATCATTTGCAAGGGATACAAGCTGTATAAAATTTGACTGACCACCTATTTGTTCTATAAATTCTGTATCCTTAAATGATTTAAGCAATCTTTCTTTTATTGCTTCATTTATCTTTTTCTTTTGTTCAGGATTTAATTCAGAGTTATTTACAACTTCAAACATTTCTCCAAGCATTCCATTACTCATAGTTGAAATAGAAGTTAGTGTGTCTGGCACAAGTGAATCTATTTCATTTGAAGTTACTTTATACTTTCCATTAATATCAAGTATAAACAGATGCGAATTTAACTCATTTACAACGAATTGAACTGGCTGTCCTCTTTTTTCAATTGATATTATATGTTTATCTCTTTCATCTTTCCATTTAGTGTGGACATTATCCAGTATTGAAATACATTCATCTTTATATGTCTTTGGTAATGGGAGAGCATTTATTCTTTCAATATATGCTGGCCAGTTTGGCGCAGTCTTCATCATATCGGTTACAAGCAAATCATCTTTTATTGCTTGATATTCTTTTTTATACTTGTCAATAAACTGCTTTAATGTTTCTTTTTGAGGAGAGCTTGAATATACGTTAGACATGTCAAACAAGAACTGAAATTGTTGCTTCCATCCATCGTCTGGAGCTTTGCTTATTCCGTCTATTAAATCTTGCTTATTTAATGAGGCATTTTTAATATCGTCAGTAACTTTATTCATTAAAGTCTGTTCTGATGCGCACTGCTCCATATAAGAGTTGCAGTCTGGAGTTTTTTCTTTGTCTACTCCATCAATCTCGTTATTGTCAAACGCAAGTCTAATGTCAACATACGCTTTCATTGTTTGTGCCGCTACAACATTCTTTTTACTTGTAGACATTGAAAGCGACTGCCATTCTTTATTTAATTTGTCAAGATATTGAGGGTCTTGAAATTCTATATTGCTTGGTTTTAAAACTTTATCTATAAAATTCATTATTCTAAATTCATTAGAATAAGTAACTTTTGATAGCCATATACTTTGGCCTATTGATGTTATTCTTCCCAATCCAGATACCAATGCAATTCCGGAGAATCCTACTAAATCTTTTTTAATTTGAGCTGGGAAATTTGACATTAACTCGTCAGATTTATCGCCTCTAATTAACGAGTTTATTCTATTTGGAATGATTCCCATAGCTACAAATTCTGCAGGTATAGATGGCGCATCCAACTTTCTTATTATAGAACCAATAGATATTGGATTTTTAATCTTAATTCCCATCTTCTGCATACTGTCAAACATCCTTTGAGTATACAGATAGTTTAACCACTTATCTGCTTCTGGATATTTATCTATTAATCTTAATAATGCAGCATCCTGAAATGACGTAAGTTTACCTGCTAATTTAAATGATGCAAGGTTAACTTCTTCCATTAAAGCTCTCTTTAAAAGAGAAACCGGAGCTCCATCTGATGATGGAGGATTTATCTGTGTAGTCTGTAATGAGTTTTGATATGAAAAGCTGCTTGATGGATTTCCAGTTAAATCAGACATTGCCCCTTGAAGCACAGCCGCATTTCTTGCTATCATTGTCTGCACTGTTACGTCTGCTGTTCCACTTGCGAGATTTGAGCCTACTCCTAAAGAATAATCTGTTATTTTTTGCAATGAAGGGACAAAATCTTTCATTGCATCTAATGTTCCAGATAAACTTTTTATCATATTTGGAGTTACTGCTTGCATTCCCTTTTGCAGATACCATCCAAGTAATTCAGTTGATGCTTCAGTTAAGCCCCTTGTTGCTCCTAGAGAAAGCATAAAACCAACAGCTGAAGGTATTGAGCCTATAGCTTGTGTCATAACATCTGGACGAGATATATTCTGATAAGAATTGAGCATTGACTGGGAGTCAAATAATATCTTCTCTCCTGGCGTTAAGGATTCCTCTCCAGATGACTTTACTTTATTAACTATTCTGTGTAAATCTATAGCATCTGAAGCATCAATTAAAGGGTTAATAACTGGGTCAACTCCACCCACATTTTGGGCAAGTGCATTAACTATCTTCATTGATTCGCTATTAGACGGGTCGTCGTCTATAATTTTTTGTAGATTATCAATTGACTTTTTAGCTAATTGATAATTTGGATTGTCTACATCTGGATATACAAGTCCAGAGTGCGGGTCTTGTTTTTTAGGAACACTTGATAAAACTTTTTGTGCATTATCAACTTGCTCAATAGCTGATTGCCGTATTAGAGTTCCGTTAAGAGAAGGTGTAAATGTTGGCGCAAGAAGTTGATAAAAATCTTCAGGCTTCATTCCATTAAGTTGCTGCGCATTTGCTAAATACAATTCTTTAGCATAGAACTTTTTATCATCAGGAGTTGCATTAAGATACTCATCTGATTTTAGGAAAGACTGAACATCCTTTGGAAGTCTTGTATCAATTGATGGAGCATACCCTCCACTTACAAGTATGTTATACTTGTTTTCATTTCTTATATCCTGAAGTCTTGAAGATACTTGTTCTGCTGCAATTGTTGGCTGTCCTTTAAATTCATCTAATACAGATGACAATACTTTTGGAGATTGCGAAGCTGATTCTCCTTCTGGAATTGGTCTAAATGATTCTCCATCCCATACTTTTACTCCAGGTATAAAACCTTTACCGGTAGTTCCTGGGACATTATATCTTTGACCTACTACAAGTAGTTTCTTGGACTTATCGTCCATTGTATTGTATCCACTTGGAACAGCTACCGGAGTATTTTTAATCTGGTCAATTGTCGGGGCCGATACTCCATTTACTTCTCCATTTATACCAGTCCAAAAGTCTTGGTCTGATTTTTGAAGTTTATCCATTAAATCTTTAACTGGAACTGTTGGTGCAGAAACATTCATGTTCTGCTCTGGCATTGGAGCTCTTTCATCGGCCAATACCTGAGTTCTTAATATATTTCTATGCCCTTCATCAAGATTTGAAAATGGAACTACCTTGTTTGACTTTAGCATTTTTACTGCTTCATCATAATCTACACTGTAAGTTCTAAGTAAATCTGGATTTACATTAAAGTTCCAAGTTGAAGGACTTGGCCTTATCCATTCTGCGTCATCTCCAGGTATTGCTTGGTAGCCACCTGTGTCAGTTCTTTTTAACTGAAATGACTGATTTAAAGATGTTATCTTTGGCTTTGTAGATGTATCTGTTGATACATTATCTAGCGGGTCTTGTTTTTGATTTGTATCTGTAACATCTACATTGTCAAGTGGGTCTTTTGACGTAGTGTTTTGTTGATTCTGAGTTGGAACATCAACATTATCTAATGGGTCATTAGATGGAGGAGTTGCTGGTTTGGAAGGTGTCTGTGCTACAGTCTTTTTGTTCAGCTGCTGAACATTAGTTTCTGTTGGCGTTCCTGACCCTTCTGGAGTTGGAACTTCAAAAGCCATTTGTCTGAGTTAAAATTTGACGCGTTTAAATGCGTTTAAAACGATTCAAAAACGGATTGATATACAAATATACGTATGTGTCATAAACAACGTTAAAACGCATTTAAACGGCCATTTGATATACTCCTCCGATTATTTATACAACGATTTTATGCTATCTACAGATGTTCCCTGCATTTGCTGGTATATATTCTGTAGCTTTGCCTTCTTGTTTGGGTCGTTACTTGTCTCTCCATTTTTTACAGATTGAAGAGCAGCATCAATTGTTAGGCCAGGAGTCTTTGAAACTAAATAATGTGCAGCTCTAATTTGGTCGTCGCTAGAATTTCCAAACTTATCTACTGCTGTAGTATTTACATTTTCTGTTGCACCAACACTTTGACCCTTAGCTTTCAACGTAGCTGCATTAGCTGTTGTTTTAGACTGAACGCCTTGTGGCAAAACTCTATCTTCTTCTGGTTTAAATTGACTATTTGACTGTTGTAATAACTGAGCTGGCTTAGTTGTTAAGTCCTGAATTTTAGATTGAGGAATTACTATAGGAACTTTATTTCCGTTTGCATCTGGAACAAGATATGGAGTCTTTGTTTGACTGTTATATACAGTATAGTTTACAACTCCATTTCTATCTGGAGCTTCTTTATGATAATACGTTCCAGATAATGTAGTATTATTTCCATCAGAAGAAGAGCCTACAACTTTTTTATCATTATCAAAATAAGGGCCAAGAAAACTTAGCCATCCTTTTTCTTTTATAAGAGAAGGCATTATGTCTGAAGGTATAATTACACCAGTATTTGCACCTTCTTTATCTTTATATTTAAAGAAGAAGTTATCGTCATTAGACGAGCCCTTTATATTCTCTGCAGACTTTACACCTATTCCAGAGCCTGCTATTGGATAATAGTTGTTTTGTGCAATCTCATACATATTAGAGTTAAAATCTTTTACAACATCTCCAGTGTGTGTTTCAACTCCTCTTCCTGAACCCATAGCAGTATGAAACTTATTAAACGTTTCTTCACTGTTAAGTATATTTGCCTTTGCACTTGCCTCGTCAATTCCTCCAAACTTTGTAGGGTCTTTAACTCCAAGTTCAATCATCTTATTAATGTTCTCTGGAACATTATCTTTTGGTATTACAGTAGTATTTCCCTTTTCGTCTATATATGTAACTACACTTTTACCAGGTATTATTTGAGAGTTCTTTCCAATGTCTATAGGGATTCCTTTTGACATTTTTGAACTAATATCTGACATTATTGAAGTTGGAACCGCAGATACTGTTGCGTTTGCAGCTGCACCTGGAGTGGCAGCCGTATGAACAGTTGTAGTGTATTCATATCCTAGCTGGTCTTTAATGTAATCTTTTAAATCTGACATTGAAAACGGAGCATCTGGATTCTTTGGTGTTCCGTCGTTGTTTTTCTGAAAATCATTAAATAATTCAGGTTTATTTTTGGCAATATTAGTAGCAACCGAAGTTAAAAACTTATCTTGATTTTCTTGGTTGTATACTATATTTCCTTTTTTATCCTTTGATAAAGCATCAAGTGGATATTGAGATTTTAACTGATTAATTATAAAATCTTGAACACCACCTGATTCTCCGCTTTGAATTGCAGATTGTGCCTTTTCTTTAATCTTACTTACATAATTATTAGTAACATTTTCAAGGTTAGGAATAGAAGTCATATTTCTATTCCAGTGCTGCATAGAGTTTGTTATACCGTATTGGTCACCTTTATCTTTATCAAAGAATGCTTGCTGTTGCTCTTGGGACAATTGACTAAACTTGTCCCACATATCCAATGATGCTTGCGTAGCCCTAGAAAACATATTTCCAGAACTAAGGTCTAATTTTCTTACTTCCTCTGCGTTTTTATCTAATGCTTTAGATAAATCAAGTCTTTGCTTGTTTTGATTTATTATTCTTTGAGTTGGCCAGTATGCTGGATGATTTGGGTCGTCTCCAGCTCCAGACATTGATATACCTTGCTTTCTAAACTCATCAACATTTGACTGAAGTTTATTTAGAGTTGAACTATTAATTGCCCCCTCAACATTTGGACTTCCACTTCCAAGTTCATACTTGGGATAGTCAAGTTGCTTTGGCGTTTGACTTTTTAAGCGCTCTTGGTCTAATATAAAATCAGTTATTGCTTTTCTTCTTTTTGAATATAAGTCTGCAGGTGCAATAACTGCGTCACTAAATATAGGAAATGAACCAAGTGTTTTATTACTTGCTTCGCCTACGACTGCTGACTTTTGATATCCAGGAGTAAAATCTTCTTGATTTAAATCTGGATAAGCATATTTAAGTGCTTGATTATAAAATTCATTATTTCTGTCAATAGCTGCAACTTTGTTATTGGCATCTGAATATATAGCATTGTCTGGATTTACAATAGTCTTTAATGCAGATACATTATCTGCAACAGATTGTGGGTCTGATGTGCCAGCAGTGTTTGCAGTCTCAGTTGAACTTGGACTGCTATAGTTTTCTCCAATAAATATAAACTTTATTTTCATATTACTAACCAGTTACACCTGCTATTGCAGCGCCGACGCCTGCTGAAGATGCAGCAGATGAAGCAGCTCCATTCCCATAAAAACCTGTTGTTCCTCCCCCGGAACTTGCATTTGAGTTATTTTTATTTAAAAGTATCAAATGCAGTTAATGCAAAGTTTGCTAGACCTCCAAGTATATCTTGTTTTCCAGCCTTTGTATTATTGTATGCGTCTGACTGGCCTTGAAGATAATGCGATTGCTGAACGTCAAGTTTTCTTTGAGCATTATCATTTGTATCTTTATCTTCCAATCCTAATAGACCTACTCTGTTTTTTTCCAGAGTTGCAGCTATCGTATTGTATGCGTTAGATTCATTATCTTGTGCATTTGATATAGCACCTATCATGTTTCCAGTCGCTCCACCGGAATAAGCTCCAATACCTTTTATTGTTGTATTAAGACCTTGATTAAGTATGTTTTTGTAAGAAGATGCTTCTGCTCCGGTTTGATAACCAAGCCTTATTCTTTTTAAGGTATCAAGCATTGATACCTGATTTGGGTCAGTTTCTGGTGCGGCTATTGATGCAGCTCTTTTCTTTTGAAGCCCACCTTCAACTCCTTGATAAACGCCATTTGCAAGTTCTATTCCAGCTCCTATTATCTGCCCCCAGATAGGAACAGCTTGCGCCGCTGCGGCAGCAGTATTTAAAGAAGTTCCAACAATCTTTTGATTTGTTGCCTGCTTCTGAATTTTTGCCTGCATTGCCTCGTCTTGCGGAGAAAGGCTGCCGTCTGCGTATACGCCAATAAAGTTGAATCTTATATTTTTCATTTAACGTATCTTATTATAAAGGAATGATATGGAATTTATAAAGAAATCTTTTACTGTATTGATTCCAACAATCTGAAATATAAGATGAGTATTTGAATTCTTTGGTGCAACTCCATTAATTAAATTAACTCCATCTCTAGGAATCATACCGTAATATCCGTGATAGTTTTTAAGTAAAGATGATGGGGTTGAAGATATTGCAATAGACAAATCATCTGGCTTATAAAACTTAATATAATCTGGTTTATTATTTGAGTTTATTCTGAATTGATTAAAAACAAAAGATTGCTCAACTTGTGGATTAAACGTTCCCCATATTCTTCCAACTACATTGGAGCCATTCATTATATATCCCTTGTCTAACTTGTAAGTTGTTATATTTCCAGATTCTGCTCTAGAGCCAAACATTTGATTGTTAAGAGATACATATCTTTGAAACTTGTAATCAAATACGCCTAGCCACTTTTTCGAAAACTCTTGATTCGAAAATACAAAAGTAAATTCATCTTTATATTCATTTAGTTCCCCATCTACAATAGTCCAAGTCCAAGCTGGATAAACATTAGGGTTATATGTTACTTGATACCATTGACCATCTGTTGCTGTAAACAAAGTTCCTCCTATTCCATTTTTAAATACTACGCCACTTCCAGTTGAATCTGAAAATTTTAATAAAATAGTTGTAAGCTGATTTAAAACAGAAGGATTAAGATACCCTCCGGAAACAGTTTGATTTATCTGTATATGAGGAACATTAGTAGATGTGTCATAAGGATATTGATTAAAGTTTACAGTAAATGCAGATGCTGCATTCATATTTATAGTTGGAATAGAAGTTTTAAACGATAGCCAGTATTCTTTCTTTCCAACATTATAAACTCCATATAGCCTTTGTGATAACTGAGTTCCATTCTTTTGAACCCTAGAGAAAAAACTGTTCCATAATTGATACCAGTATCCAGGTGTAATGTCAATTAGGTCTGAACCGTTTAATTTTTCAGTCATTAAGAAAACTCCGTTTTGATTTGCAAAGAATGCTTCTTGACCGTTATCAGCAAATGTTAAATAGAACTTTCCTTTTACTCCTCCTTTCTTTGATTCATTAAGCCATATCTGTTCTTGTATAAAGTTTGAGCCAGCTAAAAATCCCATAGTTCCAAGTGTATTTCCAGAACCAGATGATATTGTTGCTTTTTGAGCTATTACTATACATATATCATCTTCGCAAAGAGCATAAAGATTTTCGCCATAAAGCCTATGCTTAAATGAATGAAGTCTTTGAATCTGCCCTCTGTTATCTGACAAGTCAAATACGTTAAGTGGGCCAAATGTTTTTAAGTTTGGAGATAGAACTGTTTGTATTGGCCTAACATTTGACCAAGCCATTCTATTGTAAAACTCAGTATTGTTAGAGTAAAACAATTGACCTACATAGTCATATCTGTCATCTACGTTTTCTTTACTATAATCAAGAGAAAAGGGAAATTGCTTTGCAACTCTAAATCCGCCCATTCTCCACCTTTGGTCTTCAGATGGGTAATCTATAAAATATTGACTTTGTATATGTCGAGATGTATGGCTTCCGTCCCAATGCTGAGGTCTAATTATATAATTAGTAAGTGGATAGCAGTCGTTATATGCAAGTGGTAAATGGCTATAACTTTGGCAGTTATATAAAACTATCATTTGCCTTACAGCTCCAATTGAAAGCTGGCTAACTCCATGCAATACTGGGTGCGCGTTACCCAATAAATCTTCTCCATCCTGTACATCACAAAGAAGAGGAGTTGACGTATCTCTTGGAAGATAATAGTTCTTTTTAATATTGAACCATCTATAAGGCATTGCCCTATTTAGCTTAAGAAAGCTTCCCCATCCATTAGTATCTCCATTTCCATTATCAGTTTTGTTGTTTCTGTGAACAACTGGAAATGCTGTTTGGCCTATAAATGAATCTCCGCCAAAAGCATAGATTGGAAATCTATTATCGTATTTTACCTGAATCTGTCCGCCAACTGGAGGAATATATGAAGAACTGCTAAATACTACATTAAATCCAGTTGTAGAATCGCATGTATAGGTTCCATATAATCTATATCCATTGTATACAGTTGTTCCGTTTGCTATATCTGAATTAATTGTAGATATTTGACCAGCATTAAGATATGATATATTTATCCATCTATATGTCTGAGGAGATGTTACATCCATCTGAACCCATACATATCTATCAAGTGTATCTGTTGGTAATTTTCCACAGTCAACTGTTCTTTCTCCACATAATTGACAGTTTTGATTTGGCTGGCCGTTACCTAATCCTATTACAGCCTGCGTCTTTACAAAGGTTCCAGTTGGAACTAACGATTCAAAATCTAAATTAGATACTGTTGCACCGTTCTTTACTATATTAACTATGTAAACTGGTTCATGCCAATTTCTAGTTTCATTGTCTGTAAAGTTATTATAATCTGCATTTCCACCAGATATATACAGATTTGCCTGAACGTTTGATGAATCTTCTAAACTAAATACAAAATAGTTTAATCCTTCTTCATTAGATGTATCTAGCGTTACGCCTCCAGCTGCTATGTTGAATAGCGTATTTCCATTAGTAGATAATGTGTTGCCGTTAAAAGAAGGAGAACCGTTTGCTTGGTTTCTCCATATTCCAAATGCAGTATAATAAGAACTCGTTTGGGCAGTATCACTTATTCCTATTGGGTCTACCGCTCCGCTATTTCTTGGATTGCATTGAGCGTTTCCAGTTACACCAGAATTTACACCTGTATCGCCTACTATTTCAGATTGAACTTTTGCATGAACAACCATATCAATCTGTGAATCTCCGTGTAGCTCCCCATCATTAAGTCCTGTTATTACAGGATTGCTTGCAGAATTACTAGTTCCACCATATACTTCGGATGAAAATCCAAGTGGCTCAACTAACTGAATTTGATAGTTTTGAGGATTATTCTGAATGTCATTTATAACAGCAGACGATACTACACCATTTTCAAAATCTGGGAAATGGCACGCTATCTGATACCTTCTTTTTTGGCCGGTTCCCTTTTGACCATTATTTTTCCATAGTGGAGTTCCTGTATGGTCTACAGCATCTTGTAAATAATAAAATCCCATTCCTTGAGATACAACTCTTCCAGCCCTTTCAGTTCTTACTATTGAAAATCCTGCCACCCATTCTGGGTAAGTATCAATTCCTATTACAGCTAGCCCAAGAGCATTATACTGTGGGTTGTATATGTTAGGATTGTAAGAAGTTATTTTATTGCCTGGATTTCTGTTAGGAGATATTCCCCAGTTTCCCAAGTCGCCATTTCCCCAGTTTCCTACACTTCCATCAAAAACTGCATCATTTGGAGTATACATTACATTACTCTCATTAAAGTCATTTGGCTTTTTAGGATTAAGAGGAACGTATCCAACTTGATTTGGCTTTGTAGAATCTTTAAGTGTTCCAGAAACTCCAGTATTTAATATGTTTGCTCCATGAGATTGGTCTTCGCCTCCCTCTGGAGGCCTTGTTGAACCAAGTTTATAATCTACAACTTCAAATGTGTTTTCAACTTGACCTCTTGTAGATGCTTGCCAACTTTTTGCCAGTGTATATGTAATCGGGTCTCCAGACATAAAAGCAGACATAGGGTCTCTTTTATTTGGCATTGGAAGGCCTATAAGGTCTGGATTTATAGATGATTTAACTGGTATTGGAATAGCTAAAGACCTTGAATAGTTTGAATCCCATGCAACCGCATATATTCCATATACTTCTCCGTGCATTAATCCCCTTCTGTATGCGTGATTCCAAGGGTCTTTATATCCTACTTGACCTATGTTGTCAAGTATAGGAACTACTGCATTATTGTTTGAAGATGTTAAAAATGTTATTCCAGATGTAATATTTCTATCTTCATAACCTATATTTCCAAGTATTACTCTGTTATAAAAATACCTTATTGCTTTTGCTCTACGAATAACTGATAATACATTTGAACCAGCTATTGTTGCATTTGCAAGATTCTGAGAAGCATTTTGAACAGAGTCGACGTAGTTATATATTTGGAACTGATTGTTTGAAAGTGGTATTGTTTTTACTATTAATGCCTGTGGAGCAAATCCTATAGGCTCTCCAGCGTTATATGGTATTCTTATTATTTGAATATAACTATAATTAAGATAGTTATTAATTCTAAAGTTCATACTTATTCCATAGGCTGTAACGTTCTGTGGATTTGGGTCTGAACCTATTGTTTTTAGATTTTGCCAAGGGGTTTGAGCTGTAGAATTATCTATATTTGCCGGAACAAATATAGGAGGAGTTTGAGGACTGCAATTTGTTTGGTTTCCTGCAGAGTCTACGTAGTTAAAGCAGTAGCAATATTGCCCCGTTGGAAGGCCTGCACCAACGCCTACAGGTGTTAATGGATTAGTAGGAAATACTATATTATCTATTGGAAATACTAAACTTATTGTAAATTGAGATAACTGAAACTGTGAAAAATATTTTGGAGTTGGAGTCCCATTGTTCCAGTTGGTTATTATATCTGATATTGAAAAATATATAGGAGGCATCCTATTATTTTCAGTCAAATATACTTCTCCGCCTATTGTATCATTGTTAACATCTACCGCTAATGGAGAATCTGCATTAAATAGTAAGTATTGTGACCTTACCATTATGTTTCCATCTATTGTTACTATACCGCCATCGGATGCTGTAACAGGAGCCCAAAACTCTACAATATGTTCAGCTACTGTGCACGAGCTTATGCACTCATAATTTGGAGCAGAATTAGTATAAAGTATCTCTTCGCCTCTTATTGTTTTTGCTGCCTTACCTACTCCATACTGCTCGTCATCTACACGTATATTTTGAGAGTCAATATATTGACCGCCTTCTTTTTCTACTTGAAGTTTGAGGTAATCTGAACCAAAGATTTCTTTTGTAATGTCAGTATTTGCGCCTCCAAAAAAGAACTTTGTTCCTATTGGATTTGAGAAGGGCGACTTATTAGGATTCGCTGGATTCTCCTGATTGATATTATTGTTAGGAGGAGCCATTATTTTGTTTCTATATTAGAGAAATACAAGTGCATATCATTACGCTGCTTTGTATTTAAACTTGAAATAAAACGCGTAGCCTTTAGCCACGAGCCAGGATTCTGAACTGTATTATCTCCGTATAAATCCATCTTATACAATGGATACATTTGCTTATATTCTGGAAATAATAACATAAGTTTTAAACATGCTTTTAACTTTATATAGTCAACACATGCACTCCTTAATTCTCTTGGTATTATAGGAAGTTCACAGTTATCAGTTCCAAATGTATTTGAAACTATCCTCATATTTTTGTAGTGATGCCTAGTATCTGTTCCATGCTCTGATATACATATCTTTCCATTTTGTATACCAAAGTATATAGTTTCTCTATGGCCTTCATATCCGTTCCATCCAAATCTCCATCCATTATAGTGGTGTAGATTTGTTCTTTCTCTTGTTGATATCCCAGATGAACCAAACTTATTAAACTCCATTGCCCATCTAACATTTACAAAATTCTTCCAATGTTTTCTGTGGAAAGAATCTGTCGATGAACATTCAGAGCAACAAGAAGTTGGATTTACTATTGGCGTTGTGTTTCCTTCTCTATTGCAATCGCAATGAGAATTAAAGAGATACATTTCTTTAATGTTGAAACAGTTTTTTGGAATATCTATAATTCCTTCACCGCAAGCATTCCAATCAAATATATCAGTTGTTCTTTGGTCAAAGAAAGTATCAAGAGCTAATTCTTCTATTGCACGATGTGCCATAAGCTCGTAGAAAGACCTACCAACTCCATGCGTGAAATCGGTATCTCCAATATACTCTATAGCTTCGGAAACAACTTCCTCAGTTGATACAAATTCTGAACTTCTCATTGAGCCAGAGAAGGGAATCGAACCCCTCTCAGATTCCAAACTGGCTTACGCTCCTGTTGTAGGAGTAGTAGTGGTTGTGTTAGTTCCGGGAGCCTGTGTATTAGGCAGGGCAGCTGTTATTGTTGACGTTTCAGCGGCAATTGTAGATTGCAGGGACTGAAGGGCAGCAACTGTTGCTGTGTCGGTTGACGAAGATGCTATACTTGCAAGTTCAGATTGCAACTGCGAATTTAGTGCAATCAATTGAGAAATTGCTGCGTTTTCAGCACCGATTGCTGTTGATAAAGACTGTATCGCAGCTGCAACATCTGCAGTTTCTCCGATAAACACCATCTTGATTTTTTTCATGTTGGTTTGATTTAAGATTATTGAAAGTAAAATTAAAAAAAGTAAAATATACTGCATAAATAAAAATTTACGCTTATTTGCCAGCAGGAGCTGCCGATGCAATGTTTGAGTGCTTTGCAAAAAGCGACGAAAACAATGAGCCAACAACTGTTTTTCCGCTCGCCAAAGCCTGGGTAAGCGAACCTATAAAGCTCGCATCTTTTTGGAACTTTACGTTGTTTGTATCAGTTGCAATTTGCTGAAGCAGGTTGTTGCCATCAGTTAACCATTGCTGGAAAGATGTAGGGTTTCCTGGGTGATAAGTTGCAAGTTGCATTTGCAAATCGCCGAGCAATTCAGGAGTAACCCCTCCCGGAACGTCGTTGAGAGCATCAAATACAACTGCAAGGCCACAGTTAATGGTTGCCTGAACTTTTGGGTCTAATGCAGATACTGCTGCTCCGCCCACAAAGTTAAAAGAAATCTTTTTCATTTTAAAATATTTAGATTGTTATAAAATACTAAGTTGTTTTTACTTTTAATTCTTCTGCCATTAAAAGCGCTATACCATTATCGGTTGAAACTGACAAATCGTTAAAGAGTAAGTTTACTGTTGTTACGATTGAAGCGTATGAAAGTTTGTTGTGCCTGCAATACCTCTTGCATCTACGAAGCCTTCTTGTCATTTCATTTTGCTTTTCAGCAGGTATAGCAGATTCTATTAATTGTATCATTGCCGGAGATAAATCATCTCCTACTTTAAATATCTGAGTTATCATTTGAAATAATGGACTTAATAAACCCATACTATACGTTTTATTGTTGTTTACATTCGTTTTAACGTTGTTTTAAACGTTGGTTGATATTATGTATCGTTTCGTTTTTTCGCGTCGTTAAAACGCATATAAACGCGTCATTATTTTTTAAGTAAACAGATTATAAACTACTTACTTGATTTTGCTTGTTGCTGATGAAAAGCATGAAGTTCTGTATCTTCTCTTATATGGTCAGAGACTTGCTGCTGGGTTTTTGTACATTGTTCTGAAGTAATATTAAGTTTATTCCAGACAGCTGTAAAATCTGCCCTTACTTCAGTATTGCCATTTGTTATTTCAGTTTTAATATCTGAAATAGTAGTTGCAGTATAATATCCAACTATAGCAACCAAAACTCCAACTACAGATGTTAGCAATCTGTTTTCCTGTCTTGCGCCAGAATCATTATTTTTGCTAATCTTTTCTATTACCAATTCAATTTCCTGCTCGCTCATTTTATTGCTTTTGATTATTAGAATTTTCCAACATTATGTCAGTCTTTTTCTCGCTGCCCCTGCTGCCTCCAAAGTCAAATGTAATTATAGCGCCTACATATCCCCATATTCCTCCAAGTATAGCAGTTACTAATTGCTCGTTTTCTTTTGGTATCGGAATAAATAAAATTAAGATTGTTATTATCAATGCTCCATAAAGGCTTGATAGCCCAAGTATAGACCTGTATACTTCTTTCAGTTTATCTAAATTTGTATTCATACTACATTTATATTTTAATGAGAATATTGATAATGTCCTGTTGAATCAAGCCTTATCCTTCCTGTAATGCTTCGCAATAAAACCCGCTTTGTCAAAATTGAATTGCCTAACGGAATAGTATCTGAAAGTGCCATGTTATCTGCTTTGCTGTAATTAAAATGTTTTTATAACTGTAAACCCCTGGGCTGATAAATAAGACTTCATCAGCGGCTCAGAATATGTCAGCGCAAAGTCCTGTATCCCGTCCGGGGCAGGCATTGCATAGCAGTACGTCTGAGGTATACTTGCGGCTTGCGGCACAATACCGTTGTTATAGGCGTACTGCGACCGGTAAAGTGTAAACGAAACATTAATGCTACCCTGTATCGGGCCAAACATCACAACTGCCAGGTAACCTGTAGTTACGCTCACTGAGCTGTCTGTGCTTATCGTCGTAATCAGCTTGCCGTTCGTCAGCGATACAACAGCTCCATTAATATTGGTTTGCGCATGCAAGGCAATAGTCACGCATAAAGCCAGTGCGGTAAATATCTTTTTCATGGGCAAGTTATTGTGTTTGCAACTAATACACCGGTAGTTGCGGTTACGGTTATAAGCCAGCACACACCGGCGTTATCTGTTAATATCAACCCTTTGGCTCCGCTTCCGCCCTTGCCTATATAGGTATTGGCGTTATTACCCAAAACCACCGTATTGCTTGCAGATACTGAACTGTTGGCGCCCACACAGGTTGTGTTGGTAAGGTTGGTCAGAGCATAGGCTGCGTGGTATCCTATAGCGGTATTATAACCGGGCGAGCTCAGCGTGTCGCTATACAAGGCTGCAACGCCAATGCCTACATTGCCACCAAAAGTGTTTGCGTTGGCATAGGTGTTAGGCATGGTCATTAAGGTACTATCCCCCACCATTACATTGTCACTGGTATATATTGCGTTCGTCATAGAAAAATACCCAATAGATACATTGTGGCTTACCTTTGACCCGCTGTTGTTTTGACTACCACCCAGGCAGCCAACTCCCATCCCAATGTTATAAGTTCCGACGCCAGGGTTAACAATAGCGCTTTGCCCCAGCGCAATATTGTAGTTGCCACTACCATTAAATAGTGCATTAATGCCCACTGCTATATTATTGCTTCCACTATTATACTGTGCCGCACTAGAGCCAATAGCTATGGCATTACTTACTGTGCCACCTCCATTAGCCATTGCCTCATAACCAACGGCAACGTTATTGCCTCCAGCTCCTGTACCACCGGTTATCTCATAGCCCGCCTTATAGCCAAAAAAGGAGTTTTCCTGAGCTACACCTTGGTTATATCCGGCATAAGCACCAACAGCTGTGTTATATGATGAGTTTGCGCTATAATAATTTTTGAATAAAGTTGCATACCCTACAGCAACGTTATCCGAGTTGTTCAGGTTATTCATTAAGGCAAAGGGGCCTATACCTACGTTTCTGGGGCCCGAGTTAAGGCCTAAAGCGCGTTGCCCCAACGCCAGGGTCTGGTTGCCCGTAACTTCTATAACACCCACTTGAACGCCCGAACTATCTTTAAACTGTATCGCTGTGGTATCTGTTCCGGCCATGCCTATAAAGTTCGTACCATAGGTTAGCCCTGTATTGCCGGTTAAGCCCCATGCTACCCCCTGCGTCGAGCCAGTTGGGCCCTGCGCTCCAGTAGCGCCCACAATTCCGGTCGAGCCGGTAGCTCCTTGTATACCGGTTGAGCCGTTAGCCCCTGTCGGGCCAGTGATGCCCTTTAATCCAGTAGTTCCCGTTTGGCCTATAAGTCCAGTGGGGCCAGTTTGACCTTGCGCTCCTGAACTACCCGTCGGGCCAGTTGCTCCTGTAGCTCCCGTTGGGCCTGTAGCTCCTTGAGAACCAGTTGGTCCAGTTGCTCCTGTAGCTCCTTGAGAACCAGTTATTCCAGTTGCTCCTGTAGCTCCTTGAGAACCAGTTGCTCCTTGAGCTCCCGTTTGGCCAGTTGCTCCCTGAGCTCCTGTTTGGCCAGTAGCTCCTTGAGAACCCGTTGGGCCAGTTGCTCCAGTAGCTCCTTGAGCTCCCGTTGGGCCAGTTGCTCCAGTAGCTCCTTGAGAACCAGTTATTCCATTTTGTCCCGTTGGGCCAGTTGCTCCAGTAGCTCCTTGAGCTCCCGTTGGGCCAGTTGCTCCACTTCCTCCGGATAGACTTCCCCAATAAGCATCGCCTTCTGAATTTGCAGATATTAATACAGCTCCGGTAAAAGCTCCTAATGGCATTATTAATGAATCTGGAACAAGCCAATTTCCTCTGTAATAATGTATTACAAAGTTCATATAATCATCAAGTTCTACTGCACTTGTAAATCCTTGGCATTGATTATAATTTATTAACATTGAGTCGCCAGAATCATCAAATATATGCTCTTGATTATTAAAAGCATTAAACGCAAGTGTTAAATGAGAATTTACTGGAACTATTATATTTGTTCCAGAAATTGAAATTTTTGTTGCAGTAAGTGAAAAAATCACAGATGCAAAAGCAAAGGTTGGTAGAAATGATAATAAAATGATTAGTTTTTTCAATCTTGTTGCCCTCCGTTTTGGCTGTTATCTTGCGAATATGTTGGAGCCTGAGAAAGTGCTGTTTTATTTCTATCAAGGATAGGGTTTAAATCACTTCCAATATTAGTCTTATCGTTTGGAAGCAAAATAGCAAATCTTGCCATTCCCATTACCTTGTTTATAAGAACTTCAACCTGGTCTTCTGCTATTGGAATTTCTGCATCTAAATCAATAAGGTGAACTGGGTCAATAGCAGTATATATCCACATGTCTATATACTGAACATTTATTTTTTCTATTCCATAGAGAAATAAAGATGAGCCTTCCCTAGCCATTTTTGGGGCTTTTGGCTTTGGGTTTCTTATTGGTATTGCATACAAACTCCATATTTTAGCTGGAGATGTTTTTTCAAAAGGAACAGACATTGCGCTGTCACAATACTTGTAATCATCTAAATAATAAGTTACAAGATGTATTCCATTATCGTTTTCTAAATCAATAATAGAATCTGGCATTGTTACATACTTTCTAACACCAGATACTTGAACTTTTATTTGACCAATATGTGAAAGAAATTCTCCAGATTGTATTCTACGCTTTTGAAGCCTTTGCTGTATAAGTCTGTTTGCAATTACTTGCGTCCAGAATATGACAGTGTTGCGTTTTAAATCTGAATCATCTTTTGATTCTTCAATTGCTTGTAATACTGAATATGCTACGTATCTGTATGTTGCCATTATGATATTGAAGAAAGCAATTTAGATATATCAGTTTCTGTTACTTGCCAAATGTTAGTTTGGTCGCCTTGGGAATAAGATAAAAACTGCAATGCTTTTTCATATATAATATTAAACACTGATGTTGGAAACTGCAAAGACTGTGTTGAGGATGTTACAGCCGTTGGCTTTATGATACAGAATATTGCACATTTTCTTAATGGAATACTTGGCTGTATTTCTATTGAAAATGCAGTTGTTACCGGGTCTTGATATGAATAAGGAGAAACATACATAAAGTCGACATTGAGCGAAGAACCTTCTACAAGCAATGATTGACTTATATTTGTAGGCATAAAGCCTGGTGCAAATGGATTGTTTCTGTTTTCGTTTGACTCTTCTATACTTTTTCTAGCTGCTGAATACCAGCTATTCACAAACATCAAATCAGTGTTTTCGTAAGATGCCGTAAACCCGGCGACTGGAGTTGGAGGCGTTGGTGGAGTTTTACTATTTGATGCAGTATTTGGAAGTGGAACAATAGAATCTATTGTCCATATTGTATCGTCTATGCCAATACGAGATAGTGACGAAGTTGTAAATATCCTGCAAGATGCAAGTTCTTTTACAACTTCGTCACTATCTTTATTGTTTGAGCGACTTTTATCTATTAACGATATTAGCCACTTTTGAGCAGAATCTATAGCAGGTATTATTTCGTTTGTGTCGCTATAATAATCTGTATCCGGCTGGGCATCAAGACCATTGCTTCGAATCCTTGCTATAATATCTGATACTAGTATTGGCATTAGTATACTGGTTGTACTTTTGTCATATCTTCAACTTTACCAAATTGACTTCTTGTTGCAGCTACTGAGCCTCCGCTCTCTTGAACTACATCAACTTTACCCTGGAAGAAATTTTCAAGGTCTTTTGTTGACCTTCCCCTAACTTCGGCTTCGTGCTGCATCATTCTTTTCGCACGGTTTGTTGCAAGTTTCCTGCGAAGCTCAGAAAAATCCATAGTGTTTATTGCGATTCCTTCTCTTGCACAGGCTGCGCCAACTTCATGCTCACTCATCTGAGATACCATGTTAAATGCAATTGAAAGCTTTTCTGCCATAGCTGCTGTAATGTCCTTCCCGTCGCTAATCTTTTCAAAGATGTTTATATTAAACTCTGTGTGGTTCCTTATCCAGTTTGCCACTTTCTTTGAATAAATAACTGCTGCCGATACTGTCAAAAAAGATGGATTCTTTGCGTGCGATTGAGTAAGAACCCTTGATATTGTTTTAAACTTAACTGGTCTTCCGTAAGGAATCTGTATTGCACTTCCTTGCCTGTAATCATCAAACAGTGTTTTAGAAACGCTGTGAGCGAAGAAAAATGCCGGAGTTTCAAGAATGTCATCCTTATCAACTTCTTCGTATGGTATTGGCCTTTGCCCCAAAAACCTGTTGTCAATTTCAGAAGTATCTTTTATTGCTCCCGTTAACTGACTAAGCATTTTTTCCCACTTTTCATCGCTGCTTTCTCCGCTCTTTTTCTTTGCCATATCGGTAAGGTCAGTAAGCAATTCTAAAGGTATTGTTACGTTTTGGCCGCCAGAGTTTACGTTTTCTTTTGTTTGTTTTTCAAACTTTACATCTTCTTCATTATTCGTTTTTTGCTCTACAGAATTTGAGTTTTCTAACTCATCATCAAAATCTAGGCCTATAAAGGAAAGTTTTAGCTTTTTCATATTTATTAATTTAGGAGTTTATACTAAAAGAAAACGCCAGATATTGCTATCTGGCGTTTTACTCTTATTTCAGTCTAAATCACTATGGAAGGTCAGTGATATTGATGTAGCCACCTCCAAGTGGGTTATAGTATTCAATACCAAACGTTGCTGTCATCCATGTATCAACGTAGTTTTGAAGTGTTCCTTGATTAACCCTGGCCAATGTTTCTCCCATTTCTTCAGGCAAGAAATAGCATGGCTGAATTGCTTCCTGGTCAACCAGTATTAAACGGCTTCTCCAACTTGAAGGGAAGCAAGATGGTTCTTCAAAACGCTTGATAGGAACAAACACAATGTTTGTAGAACCTATCGAAACGCTGTTAAGCTCAAGCTTTGCTACCATGTCGTTAGGAGTGTAACGTGTAAGCTGTCGCTTGTATTGCTGGCTAAGGTAATGTATACAGCGGTTTGCTCCGTAAAGGAAGCGTGTCTTTCCATAAACACCGTATTCAGTATCCAGTGCCAGCTCCTCAAGTGCTTGAGGAAGGTTTGAAAGTGTTACCGAAGTGTTTGCTGAGCCTGCAGCTTGCATGATAGGGAATATACCACCAGAAGTTTTTGCCTTCTGGCCATTTGCAAGTGTTACTTCACCCATTTGGCCGTTCCAGTAAACGTTGGCAAGGTCAATACGGAATTGGTCTTGCATACGCTTGCGCTGCATTTGCAGGAAGTTGCTTAAGGTTCCGGCTCTCTTATACTTTTCATACTCCATTTTGCCCCAACGCTGTGCTTTAATAAGCATCTGGATGTAGTTGGTTCTTTCTACAGTTTCAATGCGGTAGTATTGGCTGATTGCGTTTGCTCCATCTGCTTCAACAGGCGATAAGTTTGCAAATACAGTTGAGCCCTGGGCGCCAGCCGGTATTGCTGTAAGAACACCGTTTGTAGGGGCTGATATTACCACTGTTCCGGCACCTGAGTTGACAGCTGTTATTGTTCCTCTGGTATTGTCTGGGTAGACAACAATCATATCGGTAGATACCGAGTTGATGTTTGCGATAGGAACAGTTTGAGTTGCTCCGGATGCAATACCGGCATTTGCTCCAACTATAATAGGGTCGCGGCCAAAGGTCATTTCATGGTAGAACCATTCATCAGAGTTAACCAGTTTGGGAGCCTTCATTCCAAGTATTTTTAGGTCAAAATACTGTTGAGGAGCTGCGTCATAAATTATCTGGCGAACTACGCGTTGAACGGCAGTTGTAACTTGGTGGCCATAAGCTTGGGCATATCTTGAGCCCGGAGCGTTTACGTTTCTGTTCTGAAATGGAGATGTTTCAGGAACTGTTGGACTGTACAAAAGGGTTTCTCCAATGAAGGAGAAGATTATCTTTTTCATGTTTGATTAATAAGTAAGTTGCGTTGAAACTTGTGATTGTTGAAGGAGTTCAAGTGCCTTCTTTTCTTCATCTGTTAGTGTTGCTTGTTGACCTGCTCCGCCTTTGTTACCGTCGGTCTGTGTTGTCTTAAGGACTTCAGCTTTACCTTCTGAATATCCTTTGTTTTTGGCAATGGCTACCGCTGCCTTTAAAACATCAGCTCCTGTAATTGCGAATGCTACTCTTTCAAATCCTTCTTTAGTAAGTTTTCCATCCTTGCCTACAAATAATGATGCAATGCCTTCTTTGGCAATTACATTCTCAATTCTTTCTAGGTCTTCTGATTTGAATTGAGGATACTTTGATGTAAACTGATTTTTTGATTCTGCAATTGACGCGGCCCATTCTCTTGCTGTAGCTGCATCTTTTGTTTTTATCGCTTCTTGTTGATTTTGAAACAAAGCTTTTTCTGCTTCAAATTTTGACTGTGCAACTTTGATGCTTTTTGCAACTGCTTTGTCTTCAATGCTTGCGTTAGATTCAATTTTATCTTCAGGGAAAAAGTAGTTATGAATTGAAATTTTTGCCTCGTCCGATAACTTTGCAAAATCTTTTGTAAGGTCAAGGGCTGGTGCTGAACCGATTACCGTTCTCCAATCTTTGCCATCTGCAACAGCTCTTATAGCGCTTTGTATTTCTTTTGGCAACGCTTCGAGTGAAGAGGTCAACTCTTGCAATTGTGTTTTAACGGTTGTAACAGATGCCACTTCTTGCTTGGTTGTTGCAAAGTCACTTATAAACTTTTCAAACCAATCTGGTTGCGCCGTGTCAAATCCTAGCTTCCCGGCAACATCGTTTAGTTGCTCAGGCTTTGCGCCTTTAAAATCAGGAGTTTTGGTTCCTCCAAAGAAAGGAAGATTTTCAAATTCATTTGCTTGGCCGCCTTTGTTATCATCCTGTTGCGTATTTGCCCCTCCGCCTTGGCCTCCTGCCGCAGGAGCTTGTTGTTGCTGTTGCTGCTGTTGATTGCCGTCAAAGGCAGTGTGCATATCCTTGTTAATTTGTATTAATTTTGCAATCTCAGGGTCATTTGCAAGTTGAGGATTATCTGCAAGTAATCCTTCTAGTGCAGACAATTGAGATGCAATTTCAGGCGTAATGTCCTGTGGAGTAATATCTCCTGGCTTTACCGCTATCTCTTCTGAGATGAAAATTAAATTTAACCGTTTCATATTTTATGCGTTTAATATGTCAAAGATAAGACTTTAACTGAGATGTATAAAAGACTATTTTTTACTTTGCTGTTGTTTATCTTGACCTCTTTTTGCAACAGCCGCAGCTATGCCAGCCTTTACTATCTCTGCATTACTTTTCATTTGCTGAATGTTAGTTTTATTCTGCAAATCCTTATCTTGTATCTCTGACTGATTTTGATGTTCAAGTTCTGCTGCTGCGGTTTGTTGCTGAACAGATGCTTGCTGAACTGCTGGAGCTGCTGCAGCTTGTTGTTTTTGCAATTCAACTTTAAGTCCAGTAAACTCTCTTAATCCATACACCGCCTCTTGAACGGTTGAATTATTAAAGTATTTTGCAAAGGTTTGCTGGTCAATTAATTGCGACTGCAAAAATCCCATTAGCATTTGATTTGCAGCATCCCTTTCGTTATAGAAATCTGGAGACCTTCTAATTTTAGCTCTAAAGTCTTCTAGTTCATAATTTTTTGACATCTGAAATATAATAACTCCCTCATCGCCAACTTCTAATGCAAGTTGACGTTGATTTGAAGCATATATTCTTTTGCCACGATTAACCATAGAGTTGTAGGCCATCATATACATTCTTTCTATTCCATAGAAGAATGGCTCCTGCATTGCAGTAGCCTGTGTTATATTTTGGTCTGCTTGTCCAGTAGATGCCCTATATGGATTTACATTTCCAGTTAATGCCTGTCCGCCACCGAAGTTTTCATTTGCTATAACCTTCATTTTTTCTGCTATATCATAAAGAACCATTGTTCCTTGTTTTATAGTAGAATCATAGTTTCCAACTGCGTTGTTTAATTGCCTTTGAGCCCTTACAAACACAGGCCTGCTTGTGTTCATGTTTCTTTGGATGCCTTGTTCTCCATCTTGAGGGTCAACAACATCTTTATCAATTATTGTTCCAGAGCCACGACTATTATTAACATGAGATTCTGCAACTGACAAAACCCTATTCATGTATCTTTGTGGAGATATGAGGCAATCAACAGGAGATATAACTTCTCCAAGTATATAAGAATAAGTATACGGCTTGTACGGATAATCAATCCACTCGTGTCTGTATGAATACTTTTGTGAATATGGACGTATTCCATAGTTTAATACTATGTCCATACTTCCACCTCCACCATTTATAAACTCGCCTGGGATAAACTCACAAAATCTACATGAATCTGTTGGAACTATCTGTGTATTATTTGTTATCTTATCTTTTCCTTTGTTTAATACAGTTCTTATCCATTCGTAGTCGTCTGCGAATTGAGCTAACTCAGATACTGGTATGAGCTCGTTTTCAGGGTTTTTATCTGTTATTTCTTTGAGTATAGGGTATCCATACTCGTCGTAAAATGCCCCGTGTCTTGTTGTTTCAATATCCCTCCAATACATTCTATATGTTGGAAGTTTCTGGGCGTAATTTACATAGAATGAAATTATATTGTGAAGTCCAACTATGTTACTCATAGATGAATCCTCAATTCTTTTTCTTTCGTCTTCACTAAGGTTTTGATGCTCTTCATATATATCTGTTCCAGAAAGCATTTCAAACTCGCCCATAAACTCAGCGTCACGTAAATCTGGATACTCGCATGACATATCAAAGATAAATCTTTCAGGAGCAACTCTTCCCCATACCTGTTCTTCGTTTCTGTCTATTTCTCTTGGTATTGCAATGCCCGCTAGTGATAAGTCTTCGGCAAATTTTCCCTTCAATGCTGGAAGGTCATTTTTTACTTCTGATATATATTTCAGAAGATGATTCATGTTTCTTGTATACTCGTCAATATACAAGTTATTAAATGTAGCTGATGTTTCTTCTGGGTTAAGACCAACGCCAAACTGCTGCTGTATTTGCTGTTGAAGCTGTGGATTGCCCTTGGCTTTAGCTGCCATCTTAGTCCAATAAAGCATTGCGTCAAGTGCTTGGTCGCGACGATTCTTGGATTCGCGAGATATTGAAACTACTTCTGCGCTCATATCCATTTTTATAGCAGAGCCCCTAAGGTATTCTACAAATGGCTTTACAATGTTAGATACCCACTTTATCCGGTTACGAACTTCGCCGGACTCGTCCATCAAGAAGCCTTCAAGGTCTTCTTCAAATATCCACTGGTATCCTTTATAAAAAGATACGTTAGTTAAATATCTTGACACAAATGCCTGATGAGAATAAAGGTTATAGTTACCTATACACCAACGAGCATAGTCGGTGTGATACTTTTCATCTTTTACATCAGTAAGTCTATTTGGCCTTGGCGGTATGTTTACTAGCATATTAATCTCCAGCTAAAATTAAGTCCATGATTGTTGCTTGTGCATTGAGCTGCGCACCACTTTTCTTTACTGCCTCTTTTACTCCATAAGAGCTTTCTATTTCTGGCACTAAGGTTTGCAGGTTTTCAGATGCTGATTTTACAATTTTTAGGTATTCTAACTTTTCAGAAGGTGTCATTTCTTTCATTTCCTCCTGAGATATTTCAACCATTTTCTCCATGTTTTCAAACATCTTTTCATTCATCATTTTAGCTCTCATTCTTAATGAGGGCTTAAACAATTTCATTCTAGAACATGCAGTTTTTATTTTCTGCGGAAACATAAATGTCAGGTATTCATTCCTGGCATAATCATTAAGTCTTTTTCCTACTCCAGATATTTCTAATGCCTTTTTTACAAACTCAATCATTTTACTTTCGACATTTTCTGCCTTGCCTAAAAAGTATGGAGATGTGTTGTTTGCTATGCACCATACTAATATTAATTCAGAATTTGTAAGTGGCGCAAACTCGGCTATTTCAGCTAACTCAGGATATTCAATCTTCATCTCTTTTCCTTCTGATGGAAGAAATAAATATGTTTTAGTTTTTACAACTAAATCGTCCTTGTGAATGAAGTCTTTATCTAAATCAATGTTGTTCATAATATCGCTTAAACTGTATTGACTGTATATAAAATTGTAAATTTGATATTATTATGTATGCAAGTGCCTCTATTTATCGTTTATATTCGTTTTAACGTTGTTTTGCGGCATTGCCCATATTTGTATACCATACGAAAATGGACGCGTTTAAAACGCATTTAAACGTTCTGACTTTAGTTATGTCCTTTGCCTAGCTTTGTTTGCTTGCGCCGCAGTTCCTAATTTTAAATTAAAATTACTATCATAATAGTATTGAAACGTTTTATTCTGGTTTTCTGCATACGCAGACGCACCCAGTTCCTTTATCGGCATGTGCATAAAACACTCAACGCATATATAGGCGTATGTTTCAGAATCAATCTCATCGTCCCAGTGTATCTTCTTATTTTCAGGCTCGTATTTAAAGCCAGTAGCCGTTTCCTTTTTTACAAATGTCTTGCATTGAATCCAAAATTCAATAGAATCAATTTGAGATGAGGTTTCAATTAGCATCTCTTCAAGTCTATTAACAATTGCCGTAGCGTTATGGCCCTTCTTGCTGATACCAATGTCCATAGTTGAGGTCTGGAGATTACTCGATAACATTTTGTTTCCAGTAAACACACCTCCGTATCCAAGGTCACGACAGAAGTTATAATACTCACCCCCAACGTTAAATTCGAGTAATTCGTCAATACCAACCTTCCTGCCTCCATACTCAGATGAATAGTATAAGTTTAATAATAGAGATTGAAGATATTCGTAACGATAGTCTTCAGATTTGAAATTCATTTTAGCTGCAGTTCTCTTGCCATTCTTTTTATCCTTAATAGTAGTTGAGAACTTGGAGTGACCAGAAGATGTAACGATAGGGTCAGTCCCCTTATAGTACCTGTTAATGTAATTACATTGAGGAGGGTCGTAGATACTGATACATGCGAATGGTGAATCTTCATTCATCATTGCTTCGTCTGCTGGCACAAATCGCGCTCCAACTATCTCAAACGGAACATACGCGCTCTCTCCTCGTGGCTTCTCAGTATTATATATTGGTTCAAAGTAACCTCTCCTCTCGACCAACTTCTCAGCAGCAATCTTCTTGTTGATGCGTTCAATTTGCAGATTAATCTGGGCAATTGAGATAACGGTATTAGCTGACTGTAGAAACATATCGTCCTCAGTGATTGGGAACGACTGGTGAAAAGCGATGCGTGGGTCAGTTTTCCCTGGCTCTTTCTTTTTAGCATAATAGTATTCTTTTTCCTGCATGTAGAACTTATCATCATGTCCTGGCTTGCAGTAATAGTTTAAGAATAAAGGAATGATTCCATGCCTGAAGTTACGTAATTGGAAAGCCGCCTTAGCCGCCTTCCATTCTACTTCCATGTCAGAACCAGATGATGATATACTACCACCGGTTCCCCAAGCAATTACCTGCTTGGTCATTTTCATAGTGTTAGTGTTAGAGTCAAACTTAAACATAGTAGGGCGACCCTGCTCCATAATGGAGCCAAATAAGTTCATATAGCCTATTTCATCTAACAATGTAACTGATGGAGTTCCACCATTTATAGCATCAATAGCTGGCGCGCAGACTTCGAACATACTCTCCGTTGATGAGCTTTCGCCCTTCCCAGATGAGTATCCAAACTTTACCTTCTCTGTTGACCAGTTGGCAATGGTTGGCTTCATGAACGGCTCCATCCGAGTTACAGGGAACTTGATTTTGTGGTCGAATATTTCCTCCGACTTCGCTCCTTTTTGAGCACACATTTTGCAGTAAAAGTTCTTGGAAAGCATTGTGCGTAAACCCATAAGGCCACCAATTACCGTAGTCAATCCTATCTGCCTGAGTTTCCCAATCATCAGCGATAACCCCAAGTCTATTAAAAACAATGTTGCCTCTTGACTCTTCCATGCTTTGAATTTTGTTTCACCTTTAAACTTATCGTCAACGTCTTTTATCCACATATACTTGTTTAACAAGTAAAGTGAATTTTCTAAGCATCTTTCTCTTTCATCCTTTACAAATCTCATTTGCACCTCCATTGGTGCATTAGGGTCAAACTTGTAATCATCTTGTATCCATGAATAAGCCTGCTGGCGATATTTATTAAATCTTTCCCACCCGTCAGTCTTTTGAAAATACTGCCACCCCTGATTGATAGTCATTATAAACTGATACAAGTCAGCTGGTATATCAAAGGTATTATCTATTGCCCAATCAGCCTTGGTAATAGGCTTCATGTGTTTTCTAACCTTTACAAATTCTGATAATACAAAATCATCTTTGTTAAAGTCTAATAGGTTACCGGACGCCGAATACTCGTAAACTTTATTTTTATCCTCCTCGCCATCTACATTTTCTTTTGATAAATAGCTTATCATCTCTCCAGATGATGTTAATAGAAACTTATTTACATACTTTTCTTGTATTAAGTTCTCGTGCTTTTTTGCTATGTTATTACGTGACTCGGCAGATATAAAATTACAAGAACCTAGCCATTGAACTCTTTTATATCCAATGTCAACTCCAATTAAATATAATCCTAGTCGAAACTCTTTTAAGCGGTTGAAGATGGCCTCGAACATATCTTGTCGAGTTTCTCCATACTCTCCAACAAGATACTTCCACTCCATTTTTTCAATGCACTGAATAAAGTATTCGTCTGGAGCGCTATCAATAGATATAGTGCTCCCGATTATAGTTTCTCTCTTTTTGAGTTTAGCTATATTATTGGGAGCTACGTATCTATAATCTTTAGCCATACTTAGAATGTATATCCTTTTACAGCCCAATGAGCCGCGCTTTCAAGTTCTTGTTGAGCTATTTCAAATGCTCTTGTTTTTTCCTCCGATGGATTTATAGCTTTTAAAGTTTCGCAGATGTCAATAAGTTGAGCTATATGTTGCTTTATTAAACTTACGTTATCATCTTTCTTTACGTTAAAATCTATTCTTACTCTTTTTTCTCCTAATGTTTTTTCCATAGTTTTATTTTTATATAGTAAAGTTTAATGGATTTGACTGAACTCCAGAACCAATGAGTTTTATATAAGTTGTATGCGCTCCAGTTGCTATAGTTCCAGGCACTGCAATATCCGTTGTAGCATTAGACACCGCAACAGTTGAACCAAATGCTACTCCATCAATGTATATCTGAGCGTTATCGGAAACGGTATTAGCTATTGTAGTTGCTATTGATATTCCTGCTATAGTTGCAGATACGATTGAGTTAGCTATTACAATTTCAGGTTCAGGTATTATTGTTAGCCTATTAGATATAAAGTTGGCATTTAATAAAGCTCCATAAAATGTATAGTAATCTTCTGCTACCAATGTCGCATTATATACAAAAGTCCCTGCTCCATTAGCAACATTAGCAACCGTTCCAATAGGAGTTAGGTTTCCAACTTTGAATATATTGAGCGTGTCAGTTCCATTACTTCCTTCAACATCATACGAGATTGTAGTATGTCCATTGTTGTCGTAACTCAATCCAGTTATAGTTACCGTCATTCCAAGTGTGTATTCTGTGCAGTTAACTATTGTTGAGCTAACCGTAAGGTTTCCATAATCATCAGTAAGTGACGAGAAGATGTCTAATGAAAATGGTTCCGCGTTTACCTTCAAGTTCGGAGCCTTGCAAAAGAATCTTTGAAGCAATTCGGTTTGATTATTTGCTTCAGGGTCTATGTAAGTAACCAAGCCTCTGAATAAACAAGTTTCACAGAGGCTTGGTTGTTGGATTGTCTTCATGTTATACTAATAATGAGTGACCAGTATTTGGAGGAGTCAAAGAAACATTGCTCTTTTCCGGCTCTGCTACAACTGTCTTGGCCATGCCCGCAGCTTCAGCGATTTTATTTTCTGCTGCAATTTTATCGGCATAAGCTTTTTCTGCAAGAGCCTTTCTTACAGCATCGAATTTTTGAATTACTCCTTTAGATTTGTCTGCTCCGTCGATTTTTGCCTGAGCTAGTTCTTCATTAGAAATTGGAACCAGTTGTCCGTTTTTTAGTTGATAGTGCATAGTCGTTAGTTTTAAGTTAAAGATTTTAACTGATATAATGGATTTGTAATATACTATGTGTTATGTGTTTTGCGTTAGATGATTTTTACTAATTGATACTTGCCTATTGTCTATATACGGCATGTTTAAAGATTATAATAAAAGTTATTAAATTATGCCAGATACGGAATGTAATGTTGCAAGTAAAAGATAATAAAGTATGCCAGATACGGAATGTTATGTGGCAAGTAAAAGATAAATGTCATTGTAAAAGCTAAAAGTATAAAAATATATGTAAGGCTACTGTCGCCGCATTAACCGCCCCCGTCAACCGAAATGGGGAATTGACTGACGCGACAAGGGCGAAACTGCGAAATTTTCGCTGGCACATAACATATTTGAAAAATCTGTATATTTTCACTGCCATATACAATGATGCTGATATGTAAATTTATATATGTCAAATAAAAATTATCAGTTGTTATGCCAATATTGCTGGCATGTTGTTATGTTGTCAGATAAAACAACAAATGTTAAATGTTACGGATAACGAAAATAAATTGATAAAAAGCTTGCATTGTCGGGAATGTGTTGTATATTTGTATCGTCAAAGGGAACGATATGGCAACCAGTCCAAACTGGGTGACTGTAAGTGTTATGTCGCAGACAAAAACTTTGATGTCCGAATTACTGGACAACGTTATTTGACATATTGTGCCGATAATTGTACCAACGGCAGCGTATTGTATCTGATAATAACAATTATCAATATGAAATCTTACATATACGCGAAGTACACCAAACTGTATAAAATACTAAAACAACATGGAAAACACAACTGGAACAACAACTGAGCAATTATCTAAAGTTGAAATTGCGAAAGCAGAAATGGGCAAGGTAAAACAAGCTATTGAATCGTTAACTGCTGCTGGTATTGCGATACCTGTATCGTTGACTGAAACATATGAAAAGCTCAAAAAATCATTGGAGGGTAATGCCAGTCAACAAACAGCTGACCTGTTCAATGCTACATTTGCGCCGAAGATTAACGATGCGAAAAACCATGAACTGCAAGCTGCAATTTTGAAACTTGCCGGCGAAGCTGGTGTGCGTATAAAAATAGTTGCAAAGCCTGTATTGGATGCCGAAGGCAAACCTACTGGCCAATCAACTGTTCATTTCGACGTAGCTGGTTCAACTGGTGGTGGAGGAGCAGCAAAAACTGGTAACGTGGGCGTAACTCGCAGCGCAAGCACAAGTGATACTCACGACTATCAGGTATTAGTTAATGGCTCGCCATTGGCTGGCAATCCGTTTGATTCAGCAAGCAAGGCATTGGATGCTATCGTTAATGGCGGAAAAAACCCAATGAACTTACCTGCCGGTTACGGTAAAGGCAACAGCGCTGTGCGCGTATTGGAGTCATTGAAAAAGAACCCGATATTTGCTGCGCAATACGTTGTAACTTTGGTTGAAAAAACCAAAACCGAAGCTCCGGTAACTGCCGCAACAGCTGAAGTAACAGCATCTTAATTGCATGGGACGAGATAATATATCTCGTCCCTTTTTTTTGCAATTTTGTGAACGTCAGATTTGACTGATGTATGCTGTGCGCTGTTATTTTTAAACTGTTACTTGTTATGCGCTGTACGTGAATTTTAACAGTTTCGGCAGTCCAATTTATTAGAAACTCCATTTTACCACATCAAGATTGTTGAAAAATTATCGCTCCGCGCACGCGTTTTACTGCTTTATAAAAAAAAAAAAAATAAAAATCTTATTTAAAATTTATAAGAATGTAGAAAAGGTGACTTATCACATTATATACTGTTACATGCAATTTTTTAACTGGGATTTTTGATTTGTTAATTAAGATACTTAACTCGTGAATTATCTTGCGGTGCAGCTAAAATCTGTTATATATATATATATATATAAAAAAAAAAAAAATAACAGCTGTTATCTGTTATATGTTAAATGGTATTTACTGATTAACTTATGTTTCCATTAAAAACATACCGAATTAAAAAATTGTAAATTTACATACTTGTATATTTACATACTTGTATTTAGAAAAAAAAAAAAAAAAAAAATAACATATTATATTTTAACTGTTCCATTTTCAATTAAAGACAATTTATCAGACAATATTTATCTTTACTTGATTATTCGTTATTTATATCCGTTATTTGTATTTATTCACGCGGGCGCAAATATGCGCCAACTACTGACATCGAAATTAAACTTCAAAAATATTATGAATCAGAAAACAGCAACATCAATCTCATCGCTTACCGAGTTACGGCGTAAGCAACTGGTAATGGACATCGCTAATAACCTCGCGAAGCTTCCGAAAAAATCACCGGAGTATATTGACCAGATTCGCGTTCTCAATATGTTATCTCGGACTCGTCCGGAGTTACCGGAGTTACCGAAGTTCATTGACTAATTGAATTTATTTCTTAACAAATTAAATATCTGAATTATGGAGGAAAATATTGAATTTACAGATACCAACGCTAACAATCTCAAATATGGCATTGACTTATGGTTAACGCAGGAGGGCATTGACCCTCTCGATTTCTTCATACACGAGGTTTACTCGATGAATGGGAGATATTACTGCAAACTACTAAACGAATCTCACCCACATCGCAAACTATACATTTCATGTGTTGGCGACTGGTTGACAACATTTCCTCCATACGCTACTGAAATTATGGATGAAGTAAAAATACCTGATGATGCGGTTAGATTAATTACAATCTTATAACTCGTTAACTCCACGTATGGAAGGTCGCAGTTCGATTCTGCGGTGGAGTTCACTGATAATTTTATCAGTTTATTAAATAACAATTTTATGTTTAATTACAAACAACTTGCGCTAGCCATTGAGATGCGCACTCGTTATGGCAAACCAAATTTTACTGAAACTACTTACGGTTTCCAATTGGACTCCGGAGATTTGTTTCCTGAACAACGTGCAGAGTTAATTAAACTTGGCAAATTGTATTATCAGGCGTTAGATAATCCGATTACTGTTGAAATCAAGCAGCAAATGGCTGACATTATCGCTGCAAATCCAGGCGTTGATAGTCAGACATTCAAACTTACATTTGAAGATTCGGAAGGCGATTACTCTGATGTGTTCTTCGAGATTTGGTATGATGGAAATTCCATATATCAATCATGGAGTTTGAAAATCAGAAACGAATACTCGGCACACGAGAAAATGGTTACTGATTTGGTTGTATCACAACTGCAATACTGGTCATAACGCAAATCGAATATGTCAGCACTTAGAAATGCGTGCCGACATTTATTATCTAACGAATTAAATTATCTATCATGGAATTAAGAGACTTAAACATTATTGACGCTATTTGGATGCAGCGCAAGTCTGGTTATGTAAAGAAAAACATACCACAAACCGGAACGAAATTTGGCAAGATTTTATCTATTGGTGCGTATAGTATTCACTGTGAAAATGGAACAGTTAATTATACTCAACTTGAAGTTAAAGATGTTACATTTGATGGCTTTAAAATTAAAATTACGAATCTATGAAAATATCAGATTTTATACTCATAGTTGAGCAGGCCAAACTAAAGAATGCTTGCAAACCAGCAATTACAGCTGCAAATCAGGCAATTGCTGATAACAACGAATTGGAAGCGCAACGAATAGTAAATCACTATTCAAAATGGCTATTTTCAAAATCAATAGAACACATAACTGATATGTCAGTTGGAACAAATGTTTACTGTATTAGATGCGAGAACTGTGAATATTGCTATATGTGTTCAAATTGCAGTGATTGCAGTGATTGCATTGGTTGCAGGTATTGCATTGATTGCATTGGTTGCAGTGATTGCATTGGTTGCAGGTATTGCAGTGATTGCATTGATTGCAGGTATTGCAGTGATTGCATTGATTGCAGTGATTGCATTGGTTGCAGCGGTTGCATTGGTTGCAGCAAACAAGTATTTAAGAATAATTTAACCAATACAAATGACTGACACACATCGCATTACAGAGCGCATGGTAGCATCTACCAAAATCTCATTTAACGGCATACGTTACTGGATAACTGTCCGTGACACAATGAAAGGAGCTGGATTGTATCACTTTCAATCAACTCATAATGATAAGATACTCAATGCAAAATCATTATGCTTTGCTGAACACATTACTAAATATGGATTCAGTAATCAGTTAACACCTGACCATGAACTGGAAGTTGATTATGAGCCAGAAGAAACTGTCGAAGAACGTGAACTACGTTTCAATCCTCCACCGACAGAACTGGACATATTGAACGAGGAAATTAAAAGAATTAATTCAGAACGATTAACTAACAAATAAAAACTAACTAAGTATGACAAAGATTAAACATCTCGAGATTGCTGTATTCGAGAATAATGAAGAGCAGCCAATTAAAACTCTTGTATTGCATGAGTTTACTAATACTAAATTAAACTCAAAATGGTATGGTAAAGAATACGATGGAATTTTCGCTGGGCCTTGCGACGAAGCAGCAGAATCAGTTAAAACAGTAAATGATATAATTTCAGATTATACTGAGCCTGGAAATAAATCATTGTTTACACTTTCTATTAAAGATGATGAAAGTTGGATTACACTTGATTACGACATGGAAAGAATTATTAAAGAACTAAGCGACCACTCTGGATTATGATTAGAAACTATTGCATTACGCACAAGCATCCTAAGTTGTGGCTGGATACCAAATATTCGCTGACTCTTATATAGTGCCAATATTCGAGCACGAAGAAGATGAACAAGCTGTAGGATATACGGAGATTAATTACTTTGAAATAAGATTGGACTATTCACTAAACTAAACCATAAAGTATGAAAACTAAAATTGAAATTAAACACTGGATTACTGGCTCAATATTATTTGAATTTGAGAAAGAAGATAATAGCTTACTTAAAACATTAAAAGAGGCTATTTGTAAAAAATCAGACTTACAGGGCGCAGACTTACAGGGCGCAGACTTACAGGGCGCAGACTT
>Ga0316217_10000355_pt1 | contig 67017 bp, 36 predicted proteins | sample 1anoAmetaG_FD_203633 | JGI IMG/M metagenome (GOLD analysis project Ga0316217, IMG submission 203633) | Freshwater microbial communities from Trout Bog Lake, Wisconsin, USA - 1anoA | ecosystem: Environmental > Aquatic > Freshwater > Lake > Hypolimnion/Profundal zone | place: USA: Wisconsin... | reverse complement strand
AACCCCAACCCCAACCCCAACCCCAACCCCAACCCCAACCCCGATAATATGCAACCAAGCTGACTGATCTCTATTTAGAAGATTTCTATATTTGATAAAAAATAGGATGATTAGTTTCTTGGAATTTCTTACAAGAAAAAAAGTAACCTTGCTTGTTTGGCTCTTACTACTGGTCATTTCTGCGTACTTATTGATCTCCACAGGTAAAAAATTGAATGAGAGCAGATTAGAAATATCTCAAGAGTTTGTTTCTCTACTTCTATTAAGCCTCTTGCCATGATTATAATGAAACATGTCGAATTTTATCAAGTAGCCCAGCATCAAGCTGATCCCTTCAGATCCCATGACCAACACCATACTAATAATCTACTGTGTGTCCAGCACAGGAGCCTCAGTGCCTTACAAGTCCACTTGGCGCAAAATCAACGTCAAGAATAACCACGTGGAAGAAATCAGAAGTAGCAACGGCAGTTCCTACCGCTGCTCGCCTCTCGATTTGGACTGCGTGATCTAAGCCACCGTCTATTACCCGCACCAGAACCTGCAACTCGCGAGGGTAGTGCAGTCGAATGTGGTGAAAGTTTCCAGAGAACTCAAAGAAAGGAAAGCCCAAAACAAATAACCAATTCACTGCAGAATCGCAATCGATGAGATAATGCTCTAATCTAAGATAATTGTCCAGGAGGGTGTGTTCAGAATCACGTGGGTCGGGAACAATCCGAACTCAAACTATGCCCTCCCCATTAACGAATTGAATATTGAGCTCGATGGCAATCATCTTGCCTTTAAGATCATTTTGAACGACAAAATGGACTTTTTCTTGGGACTGGTTGCGCAACTCATAGGCTGGAAACCGCAAACCTCCACCCCCTTCATCATTCTGACATTCAGCTCTGATATCAATAGAGATCTAGTTCTGCTCGGCGTCTCAGAGTACTTTCAGAAGCTAGAGGCGAAAGATAAGCAAAATGGAACACTTAACGGAGGTCATGACAAAAGCTAGATGAAGCAGGAACACGAAGGAGGCCACAACAAAAATAAAAGCCAATCTTCTTTTTCGCCCTCAGCTGCCTACAAGGAGAAGTTCAAGGTTCTCGGCAAAGCAGGTGAGATGAAGCGATCTATCAATAATCTACTGGGAAACAACCAGTCTAGCAATTAAAAGAAGACTTAGCAGGGTGGTAATAAGGTGGAGTCTACTCCGCAATCCAAAACTTAGCATGCTCTGGAAAACAAACCCAAGGAGAAGTAAAGGTAGTGCTTAAATATTTTCGAAGACGACGACCTTGAACTTCTAAACTCTCCCCCTCCCCTCCCCCCTCGTCCCGTCTCCTTCGACAAGGCAGCTAAGCCCAACTTCAAGCCTGGGCCAGCCAACTCGAATGCTAATGACCAACCCTCAATGAATTTGCGGGGCAGCTTCGAGTAGCTCTAAAAAAGTTTCAGCAGCAACATGAACGAGTAGACCCTGTAGAGGCTGTTGCGGGGGGAGTCGGGGTAGGGTAGTAGCAAGCTTGAGTAGCAGATAGCAGGACTACAGAAGTAGAACGAGTCGCTGAAGAAGCAGGTGGAGAGCATGAGTTCGCTGACGAAGTAGAACGCCACTCTAAAAAGGAAATATCATTAGATGAAAGAATAAATCACCAGGCTCTAGATGGAGAGGAAGGTCATCCTCACCGATAAGCTGCGCTGCGAGGTTAACTACCACAAGGAAATGCAGGAGAAGGAGCAGCTCAAGAAGGAACTGTAAAAGCTCAGGGAAGCCCTCAACTCCAACTCCCACTCACCCAACTCCCATCAACCCAACTCCCATCCTACCAACTCTCACCCTATCGAAAGAACCAACAGGACCCACAGCACCCATAGCATCCACAGCATCCACGAGATCCCCGCCTACGACAGGAAAATGGAGAACCGGTAGGCGAACCAAACAAGCAGGGAGGGCAGCAACAGGGACGTAATGAATCGCGATATGGTGAACCGGGATATCACGCGTTCGCCCAACAGCAGCTTCTATCGTTGATTTTTACTATTATGCCCACCAACCAGCCATATAAACTGACATGCGTATCCATTTTAGATCATGCATTGCAGTGGTTAGATCATACTTGCAGTGGTTAGATCATACTTGCAGTGGTTAGATCATACTTGCAGTGGTTAGATCATACTTGCAGTGGTTAGATCATACTTGCAGTGGTTAGATCATACTTGCAGTGGTTAGATCATACTTGCAGTGGTTATACCATGCGTCCTAGCTGGGATGATGTGTTTTGGGGTAGGATGGTGTGTTTCTAATTCGGATAAGATGTATCTTGCCCAGGTGGGTTGAAAATAATGTGGGTTGGAGATATCAATTCGAATTAACATTTTGCCAAAATAAGTAATTCACTGGGCTAGAACCACCAATATTGACCTACAACTGCATCGCCCACTCCCTAACGCCCACCCACCTCGATAAACTGCCATCCAACCCGATCCACTTCCGCCCTCCATTTATAACCCCATGCGTGTTTTGATTAAATTGGCTGCGGCCACATCTGCCCATGCTTGTTGACTGCTAGATTTGAGTGTTTGGGTGAAGATGCAGGCGAGTTGTGAGTTATAATTTGGATAGTGGGGAAAGAAGGATTTGATAATTATTAGTTAATCTGCAGTTGATGACCCAGAAAAAGATAAACGGCTACGTGATCTTCATGAAGTAGGTGCTGGGGAAGGGCTCCTACGGTTGTGTACCAGCTGCTCTATGTAGGTGTATCGCGGGCAGCAGGACAACAGCAAGCTAGAATGCGCTGTCAAAGTTCTGGAGAAAAAATTGAGTAAGCTCTCGTTAATGCAGTTGACCAGGACTAATATCTGAAGGCAGCGCTGTTCTCCTAGATCCAGATCCTGCAGCTGCTCAAATCGTAGAACATCGTGCGGGTGCTGGACGTGATGGAAAGCAGCCATAATTATTACATCATCCAGGAAATATGCGACTCCGACCTCGAGAAGTACATCCACTCCAACCACAACATCTCCGAGGACACCGCCACCCTCCTCCTCAGGCAGATCTGCAACGGATTCCTCGCTCTGGTCAAGGAAGGCATCGTCCATCGGTAACTTGTAGAAGACTCAGCGACCTCAAACCTGCCAATATCATGCTCAGCAAGGGGGTGGTCAAGATTGGAGACTTCGGGTTCGCCAAGAAGAACGTCACTAAGAGGATTAAAAATGCGACCTCGGTGGGCACTCCGCTCTACATGCCTCTGCAGGTGCTCAAATCCGAACCCTACACTTCTAAGTGCGATATCTGGGCCATCGGCTTTATCTTTTATGAGATGATGCACAATCGAACCCCTTGGACTGCCCAAACCGAGTTCTAACTCGTTAAAAACATCGAAACCAAACCCCTCAAAATCAATTAAAACCTCAAGCCCGAGACCAAAGATTTCATCTCCAGGTGCTTACAACCAACTTAAGAGAAGAGGCTGAGCTGGGACGAGGTCTTCCTCCACCCCGTCTTCAAAGGATACTTCCAGAAATACGCAGAGCAGAACCAGATATTCGAAGACAAGCTAAAGATGGTGATGTCGTAACTCAGGTTCCAGATCAACTCCAAAAACATCGACATCAACAAACTACTGATCAGCATGGGATTCAAGCAGAAGCAGGAACTCAACTTCAACGAGTTCAGCTAGTTCCTCAAAATCATCCACCCAGCCATAACCAAGGAGGAAGTCAAATTCTTCTTCGAAAAAGTGGATGATAATGGAGATGGCAGCGTCTCCATCCACTAGCTCTCTGCTTAGATGGAGAAGCACCGCATATCTTTCAGCAAGGCGCCTATCCCAAGCGAAGAAATACTCAACAATTTGGTGGGCAACATGACTGTTAAGAAATCATAGTCCCTGTAGTAGAATTTTTCACTTACGAAAATGTCTAATTAGCTCTAATTCAAGGTCAAAAAGTGCTTCATTAAACTCTACAAAATCCTGTCGTCCAAAAAACTAACCCTCTATAAAACTTTCTCCGCCTACGACACTGATAAGAGTGGCGAACTCACCATTGAGTAGTTTGAGAAGATAATCAAGAGATTAGACAGCACCTTCAGCCACGATTAGATTGAGTCAGTCTTTTAGTTCATCGATGTTGATCATTCTAAGACCATTTAATTTGGTTAACTAAACTCCTATTATTGCAAGGTTAATAGTATCCCTGAGGCTTTGTAGTTGCCTCCGGACTACTTTACTAAAAACGCTAAAAAGGCATACTGAAGACAATGATTCTGATAAAGATATAAAGCTTATTCATAGGATTTAAACAAAGTTGACAAATTCACAAATCATCCCACGGGCTTAAGTGGTGCCTTTAGATCTTATGCGGCTGCGACTGTTTCTTCAACAATTTTGCCAAAATGGTTTCTTTATCTCTGCCTATCAAAGATCTACAACAGTTCTCAGTCTTCTAATCACTTGAAGTCTTCATTCTTATATTCGTCTCGAAATAGTCAGCAGCATTAATCTTTGACTTCTTTTGATGGATACTCATTTTCTTTTTTGTCTTTACAGAACACGTGATTTTTGTGCTATTGGGTTCGTTTTTATGTTTGTTAGAACCCAAAGGAACAAATGCTTATCCCATATCTATTTCTAGTAGGTTAGAATTGTCTGTTTGCCGATAGCTTGAGATTGCTTGAACTTTTTCCATCATTGATTCGTGCTTTACTCCTGTCAAGCCTCTTATTATTTGGCCGTAAGAGCCATTATTTTTTCTGCGTAAAATGGTCTTTATCCAAGTAAGACGTTGTGTATTAGGCTCCATGTTGTAGGAAGAATGACGTTTCTGCACTTTCTTGTGCTCTATGACGGGTTCTTAAGTGTTCTTTGAAAGCTATTTGCATAGTGACGATTCTTGCTTGCTTTCTTCTGGCATCAAAAACTCTATCTTTGCTTTGGAATGATGCTTTGGAATGAAAAAGCTATCAGAAGGGACCTACTTCAATTTTTTATTTCTGCTTTTCATGGATTCGAATAACCTGAAATATTAGGTAAGTCTATTGAGTTACTCCTACACAAGGAATGTAGAGCATTATGTTTGGCAATGCGTTGTTTGGAGCATACTGTTTTGTTTGGGGTTTGGCTTTATCGGTAAATATCGATTTTGTTTGCCACTTATTTTTATCATACAGCAAATAATATTTAGGAACATCTTCCTTAGAAATATTCATCAAGTTGAGTGAAGGATTCCAAAGCAAATAATTTCCAAATGAAAGAAGCAAGAGTCGTGAAGAGAGCTAGCAAAAACTAAAACTTGAGAGAAGTTCTAAAATGTTTGTCAAGTGGGATTTAAATATAATGCTTTGTAATTTTGGAAGGATTAATTTTACTCAAAGCCAAAACACTTTATCAATAATATATTTACTTATGAAAAAACAGTTGTAAATATAAAAACTGCAAGAGGTTCCTCCTCAGTTCAGAAGACTTTTAGTAAACCCTACGCAAAACAAAATACCGTTCAGCTAGCTCACTGACAACAATATCGAAAAAGCAGTGGATTATATCAAAACGAAAACGATACTCGAGCTGCTTTCGCCTCCAACCATCTAACGTATTTAGCTCCCTAAAACACAAATTCCTATCATCTTAGTCTTCTGTCAACCCTCCTAAGAGCTATCGATCCAAAAAAATGAAATTTTTCCATATACACCTCTCTCCTATCCAAACTGGCTAGAAGCTGCTGGAGCTCAATGCATACCATTTCCTTACAACATCAATGAAGGTTCAATGCAGTTTTTGTTTGAAAGGTCCCATGGGTTGTTGATTCCTGGGGGAGCTTCCAATCTTTACAAAAGTTACGAAAACAAGGAAGGTTATGGGTCAATGACAGCTGGATTTTTAAAGATGTGGAGATGCATACAAAAAATGTGGAACAAAGGTATAAACTATCCAGTTTGGGGCACCTGCTTAGGCTTATAGGTAATGCTAATTGCCATTTCGAATGATATCAAGATACTGAGTAATCTCAATCACCGAGGATTTCAAGCAGAAATTTACTCTGATTACTAAAATTCAGCAGTTCTCAATTCAATACCATTGAATATGAGACTGAATCTATAGCACAGAAAGTTAATAAACTTTTATCACATGCATGGGATAACAGTCAAGAAGTTTCTGAATAGTCCGAAGTTGACCGAAAAGTTGAAAATAACTTCAATTTCTAAAGACAAGGACGGAAAATGGTTTTGTTCTCTCATGTAAGGCAAAGAGAGACCCATATTCCTTTCGCAATTTCATCCTTAGAAGCAAGCCTTTCAGTGGACGAAAAAGGGAGACATTCTTGCAAACAAACATTCCATTGAGATCTCACAATATATAGCTCAATCATTTGTCCAAGAATGCCTAAAATGCAAAAGCTAGAAAAGTTTCGCAAGCACTTTATAGCTGCAGTTTTATACTTTCCAACAATATCGCCAGATATTTACACCCTAACGGCACTACAGGGTGTACGCAATTGACTTTAAATTTAGAGAGTATGATAAAGAACATAAAAAAAAGATAAGCTAGAAGCAAATCTCTTCAACCAAGAAGATATTTGTATGATTATGTATTTTGTGAATAGTTCATCCTTTTGAAAGTCACAGCTGAATCGAAATAAAATTAATGAGGAGACTAATATTCTGATAAGGCAGAGTGTTTTATTCTTAACGTTGAAAATAAACTATAATTTTATTAAATGGGGCAGAGATAATCAAAAAAGAACATCGAATAAGAGTTTTAGATATACCAGGTGCATGAAAATGGAGACACTTGGCTGAAAAGCAAGAAAGATGACAAAGACTATTTTATGAGGATTGTTACCTGCACCAATCAAGCCGATCTTGATAGACTCAAAGCTCTGCTTTAAAGCAGGGCGCAGCTAAAAAGCCGTCATCTGCTCTCACTCGTCGAAATCAAGTAAAAAAAGCAAGATTATGTTTGTTCCATCCACTATAAAATGTATCTAGTTCTTTAATATTCTTTCAAAAACGCTGCTCAATAAATCATAGATAGGTCCAAACTCAACTAAACCATCCCTTTTCAATAGAGTGATCTTTGGAGCATTCTCTATAGCTGCTGTTCGGCTCTACAGGCTCTTTATTCCAACGGAACCACCCATGAATGTCTCACGGCTAACCAAATATTCATCAGCACCGACGGATTCGTAAAAATCTCATAACCTCTGCTCTTCGGCCTTGAGAAAAACCATTTGTAAGCAATGAGAAGCAAATAATTAGGTAAAGTTGAAGTCCATCTTTCCCCTTAAATTATGAACTGCCTTTAAGATCAAAATTTCTTTTATTACGATAAAGAAAAATCCGACGTCTTCATCTTAGGAATGATAATTGTGGACTTAGCGCTCTTGCAGAACAACATTTTGTATGACGCAGTCAAAAAGAAAGCAAACTTATAAATCCTGCCAGGGTTGTTGAAGCGAGTTGGGTAAAGGTACAGTCAAAATTTCACTTCGATACTTGCTTAAATGTTAAGAATTGAATCAAAGTCAAGACCAACCCTTACTCAAATAATCGAGAAAGTGGAGAAGTGCAACAACATTGGCTAGGACTTTACTTTATAGACTTAGTCTAATTTGAAATCTAATGACGTTTAATCGGAGCAAGGACAAGAACGATATATGTTCTAAAAACCAGCCAAATACAAAGCATTGGAAATAAGAGAAGAACTTCTCCTCACTGAGCACATAAAACCAAAGTAAAGCTAGCAAAAAGTATTAGTCAGAGTTTAATAGCAGCCTTCTCTTTCAATCAAAGAGCAGACAATGAGCTTGAATCAGCAAAACTTTGATGGGAGAGTCTTTGCTACCAGCCCACATCAAATCAACTATAACATACAAGGACCAAACATGGTCAATCCTCACAGATTAAATGTTCCACCTCAACATTTTATTGTGCATCATCAACAGTTCCCTATCCAAGTGATTCCAATTCAGTCTACTGTTACTAATATGGCAGTCAATAGTCCTCCTCACATTGTTCAAAATTTAGTGGCTCCACAAACGCAAAATTTAACTGTATTTCAACAGAAATAGAACCAAATAAATAACAACTTATAGTCATTCAAAAAATCATTTGATCTTTACTAAAGGTCTAAAAGTATTGATTCCATAAAAGTGACATCGAATTAGTATTCCATTGTTTCCCACGGTAAAGATAAGGTTAATTTCTCTGCTGCAAAAGCTAGCCCTTTCAATGCTATATAAACTAAAGCTGTTTAAGCTAACGCTTTTAAGAAAGATTTCTAATACAAAAAGACCAGTCAACCGATTTTCACTCACGAAATACCTGAAGTCTACAATTTATTGGTTAAAAATACGAATTTAGTTCAAAGGACTGACTCAGTTCTTACCCTTGAAAATAAGCCCTTCTTGGAGAGAGAAAAGTAACATGTTTCCACTCCTCAGTTTCAAGGCTAAATGTAAAAGATGAATCGTTTTAGTAATCTAAGGAACTATCAAAACTAGGCTGTGAGTAGATTTGGAGAAGAGAGTGAGGCTTCGGCTTTCCCACCCACCTAGCTTAGGAAAAATGTCAGTCGAACACAAAGTTAAAGTCAGCATATACAAAAAAATACTATTTAGTTACAATCTCCAAACACTTTCCCTTCTAACATTACTTTCAACAATTTTCAAGCCAATCCTTTTTCGGGTTCACACCCTTTTCCAGCCTCTCGTCCTCCTTTGTAGAGCTCCTTAGTAGGCCAAAATAAGGCTAGACAATCTTAGAAGAATCCATTTAATGTAGGCAGCTCTGTTAGCTATACCTTTAGTCCCAGCAAAATTGATTTTAGTCCCAAAAAATAAAGCTTTACTTGTAGGTCAGGTTTTGCTCATTTGAGTCAATTCCACAATTAGCACGAAGACTTGAAATTTTAGTATGTTAAAGAAGATATTCCATAGAGAGGGAGATATTAAGGCTATAAAGGAAATGGAGAAAGGAATGGTCATGGCACCCTTTACTTTAAAGACGGAGGTCATTTTGAGGGAGAATGGAAGAATGATAAAATGCATGGATTTGGTAAGCTTTATTACGAAAATGGAACAATAGCGTACTAAGGACATTGGTAAAATGACTAATTCAATGGGCAAGGCCGTGTTTATAACATGTAGCCTGTTACTTTTCAAGAAGAGTTCAACTACAAAGATTTTTCTGAGCTGGGAAGCAAATGGGTGTACTACTAAGGTCAGTTCAAAAATGACTCAAAACACGGAAAAGGATACATTAAACTAACAAATGGAGAGATGTTTGAAGGTTTGTTTGATCACGATATGATCGAAGGTAACGGGATTTTTTACAAGAGGACTGGAGAAATCGTAATTGGATTTTGGATTGACAACAAATTGTTCCTCAACCAAAGCTTTTAACAAGAAAAAAACTGATTGTTGTCTTAATAAAACATTTCATTACTTTAAAATTTTAAACCATTTTCATCAATAATCATTACAGTACGGAAATGATTGAGATTGCTCAACTTTTTCACAGCAAACCCCCATTGAGAAATAGCTAGGAAACGAAGTTGATTAAAGAGTCACAAGTCTCTATTTTACTGGGTTTCCGTCTCTCATCTATTTCAACTAGAGAATAGAAATCTAGCGGTCAAACTAAAGCTATTTCATATTCCTGGCCAAATATGTAATCATACGATTTGTGACTTTTATTGAGCTATAGAGTTGCCAAAGAACTTTTTATTTTTTGAAGCTTAATTTTTGATGAAGACTTGCTAAGAACTCAGGCAATTCACTCTCTTACTTCAAAAGGATTTATGGCTGGAAAATGCAAAGTAAAGCTACCGTAAATTTGAACATAACTTTCCAGCCCTTTATGATAAATAATATCCATAGTTTATTGAGAACGGAATTGGGCAATCCCTGAGAAAAAAGTGTTAAAAACCAGCTAATGGCGTAGCAGTCAGCTGTCAATTACTTTTTCTTGAGAAAGTAGTGAAGTTCAGGAAGATTGTTAAAGACATAGACGTCCAAGACATAACAAATCTCTCTAATTCTTTCTTGCTTGTTTTAATAATAACGACCTAGCTTCATTTCTTTCAGAAAATAGCTACCCAAGAGCCAACTCTAATTCTAATTCAGCCTTGCCTAGAACATAGCCTTCACAACAGAGTGAAAACCTTGAACATAACCAAATTGACTTGTAGATCCACAAAGCCTATTTAGGACTCTAGTCAAATAACCACGCATGCTTTGAACTTGCTCTGTGCTGCGACAAAACCAAACATTGGTTCTTTAAACATCCCAACTTATCCTCTGCAAATCATTCCTCTCTTCTTACTTGTTAGAACTCCACCACTTGTACAATTTTCGTTTCCTCAAAATATAATACTGTAAAAACTGCTTCATCTCTATCGTTGAATATATTCTTTCTTAGGCTGAGATGAATTTTATTATGGTCTTGGCTCCTTCTTCTGTTTTTTAGCTTTTCTGCATGGCTTCATAGAATTTGATGAGATCTGGTAAAGATAGGTAGGCGAGAATTCTCTGGAGCTAAATGTTCGAAAGTTTGGCAATTATGCATTTTTTGGCCAATTTTAAGTTGTAGGGCAAACTAGAGTGTCTTTTTTGGTTTGAACTCAGAGTAACATAAAGATGGGTCGTTTTACGCTCCATAAATAATAGATTATTACTTGTTCTCTTAAGGAAGAATCAAGTACTTTAAAGAGTTATTATGAATCCTTATTGAATAAATCTAAGGTAACTAAATGAATAACGGCCAAAGATAAATAAGCAGTAGCCAAAAGTAGTTAGACTTAACTGAAATATAAGCAAATGACTTCTTATTCGTTTATTAAGATCTAAAGAAATTTGTGTTCAAACTCATTAATTTAGGTTTAGGTTAGTGTAGCTTTATTTTTCAGATATTCGCTTTAAATGAGAATTGCTAAACTGATCTGATATAATCATAATAGCTGAAGGTGGAATGAGCTGTTACTATTACAACTGCAAGTTCAACTGCTGCGATTACTATGGATACTGCCCCTCTTACTCCTATAACTGCTACTATTACTACAATAATTCGTTATCCGCTGGAGCCATCGTAGGATTAGTTATAGGTATAATTTGCTTTATAGTCTTTGTCGCTCTTTTGGTGTATCTATGCAGAAGATGTCGTGAAAGGAGCTATGTGCCCCCACCTCCTCCGATTGCCCCTCCTCAAACAGAAGTGTATGTGTACAATCCCAACTATCCTCCTTACCAAGGACAAGAAATGCAAAACCAATATGGATACAATCCACAAGGATACAATGCTCCTTACACAAATAATCCCGCACCACAGCCCAATTATTACGGAAATCCAAACGCAGTTCCATATTCCTCTTGAACAAGCAATAAAACTGATAATCATGAATACTTATGAAAATTTTATAGTGAGATCTAATAAAAGAGCGTTTAAATAAGCTAGGGTTGAAAAGTCATCTGAATACAAATCAGTAGTAAGCGTTCATAATCACACTTTTTATCATTTAAACCCATTCGCCTGAGGTTTTTGATTTGAAGTAATAAGTCTTCTTCTCATTCGTTACAGTAAATATTTTGCCTTAAAGTGCAACTGGGGTATTCTTTTACAAGGAAATTTCACCCTTTTTCTCTCCTGTGTCAGTGCAATAGTAGACTAGCTTTGGAGTGGAGTATAAAATCATCATTCTCTCCTTAAAATTACCAAAAAACATCTTTTTGTTTACAACTCCTGAGAGAATCACCTTTTCTTTGTTCATAGAATCTATGATAAGGAATGAAAGTACCATTTTAAATTTTTGAATTTGTTTTTGTAAGCTAAACAATCTTCTAAATGGGCTTTACTGCCTCTTTCTACCAATCTACACCCTCGAAAAAAGGATGAATTTTTAAGTCTTTATACCCATTTGGACCACTTCCGAATCTCTTCTAACTATCTTTTACCAGAATCTTCTTAATCAAATCTATCAGTTGAATTACAAGTTGATTATCCTTAGTTTATGACTTAGTACTTTTAGGTCTAATGGGGGCGCAATTTAGATTTAATCATTCAAAATCTTTTTCCAAATCATGCCCTCACTGTTGTCGAAAAATGGAGATTTCTTGAATATCATCTCATATAAAATGCACCCAACCGCCCAGATATCAGCTTATTTGTTGCACATGTCACTAGCTAAAAGCTAAGGTGCCATATAACTAAGTAAGTGACTGATTACCAGGCAGTTCCGACAAAAGTAGAACGTCTTTGCTCAATTTTTTATATACTTTACTCATTCTTTTTGTCTTTTTCTTACTTTTAATAATTCATTTGCTTTATACTCTTTATTTTGGCTGCAACCTAAGGCGCAAAGAAGCTATCAGGTGCATAGGATGTTCCAAAATCAGATAATTTCAAAAAACCTTGCTCTGTGAAAAGGAAATTAGAGGGCTAAATGGATGAACTTTTACCTTTAGATCCCTGTGAATAACCTTGAAAGTATGAAGTTTTTCCAAAATAATGATGATTTTGGCAGCCAGCTGCTGAATCAACTTAACATCTAGATCGGAAGCTGTGTCAACCCAATAATACTGAAAATGAGACTTTAAAGAGTACCTCCACCGCAGTACTACAAGACAAGATACATGTTATCTTAGTCAGATTCAGTTTGATGGATTTTGATAAATAAAGGAAGATTGCTACAGAGCTAATTAAGCTTGTAAAGTATTTACTTTTCAACGAATGGCTCGTGCAATTTATTCACCTATGTTTTGAGTTTTCTACCTTTATTATTTGCTTCTTGGAGATCTTTTTGAGTGCAAATTTTTCACCATTTTTGATCCCCAGAGTCACCTCACCAAACGCCCCCGCTCCCAATTTCTTCACAACCTCATAGTCGAATATTTTCTGTGCTTTATCCATGCAGTTATAATACAGTTTATTTTGATGATAAATAGAAAATAATAAAATGCATTTTAAAGAACTTTAAATGGTGTTTTTTAAGTTGTGAAAAAAATGGAAATTAATATCTAATATTCATTATGCTTTGAATCATGAAGAGATATCCTCTATTACCTATTCCTCTATTTAAGCCTTTTTCTTTGTCGCGATTCCTAGCTTCTTGTTCACTGTGTCAATCTTAATAATTTGAAAATTACAATCTCTTTGTCTATATAAGGAGTTATGATGATGCCCATATCTTTCATTTATTTCAGCTTTTATAAACATTTTTTAAAGTCTCCCATCTCGAAATAATACTAAATTATGATTGCAAACAAGTCTCCTCTTCTTACAGATTGTTCAATGTCAGGCTAAATTAAAGCAAATCTACTTCTTGCAATAGCTTGATGCAACCTTCAACCATACCACTTGGATTTGTTTCAGCTAGGTCTTTCAAGTCGATAAAGTTTTGAACCAAATCACGTTTGTGACTCAAAACTTACAGTCTTGCCTCCTTTTCGTTTGAAGTAACTTTGCTTATATGTTTGATTGCTTATTTTAGAGCGGCTGAGGCTTTCTCATAGTCTCTATACTCATCGATTTCAACATTAGCACATGCTTAGAAAAAGCTAGACAAATTTTAGAAGGCTTTGGCTTTCTGATAAAACATAATGATGTTTTTCATGTATTATGGGTTCTGATGCCAATCTGCAGTCTGCAAAAAATTAGCAGCCAATATAAATGTTTCAGAGGATCTTGCAGTATTGGCAAAGGCAATAACTTTGTTAGGGTCTCCAAGCTCAATCAAACACTTCAAAGAAGTTATTTTGTCAGCAATTTTAAGGTACAAGTTAGAGGCTAGTTCAAAACTTCCTTGTTTTCTGCATTTTTAAGCCACTGTTTTAATCAAGTCAGCCCTTTTGCTCTTTTATAAAGGATTCGTTGGCTAATCCTCAGGAATGATTTTTTTGATAAGGTCTTACTGGATTGGAACATTCTGTTGGATACAAACATCTAGAGCTCTTTAGTATTGTTTTGAACTGATTAGTAAAGGAACAGCCCTCTCAAATTTGTTTGCTTCAAGTAGAGATGATATCTTTGCATTTATGGCTACTTTATCGCCACCCTAGATTAAATCTTGTTCGTTTTAAGAATCATCCTCAGTCTTATTTGTAATTAGCTCAGTAAAGCCATTTTTCTAAGCGAGGGCATTAGATTTTTTAATAGCTCCAGCTTTTATGTAAAGTCTTATTGCCTTCTCAACTAATCCTTTTCTTTAAAAGTAAGAAGCAGATCTGAAAGCGACTTATTTAGGACTTGCCATACTTAAGCTCATTATTTCTCCATCAAGCTCGTTATTTATGGCGATCTTTATGGCTTGAGAGTAATATTGGGCCTTAGCATAAAAATGTATAGCTTCACTAAGCATATTGCTCTTTTCGAGGTGCCTGGCTAATAAAAAGCATGCCTGAGGTTCACTGTCCGATTCACATATTCTCATAGATTACTGAACCTGGTTCTGAGAAAGATAAAGTCTCACTAGATTTGAAGTGGACTCTCCCTCTTAGTAATACTTAACTGCTTATTGAAGATTGCCAATAGATTAGTTGTATTGGCCAAGCCAAGTGTAAAGTTTCTTATCTTTCTTTTAGTTGATATATTAAGCAAGCTCTTTTATCTTTCCAGCTTACAAGTACATTCTTGGAACTTATTTAATGTGAGTATTCGACTTTTCATAATACTAAATTGCTTCATCATATTTTCCTGAAGCTTAGTAGAATTTAGCGGAATTGTAATAAGTGTTTTTAAGATTTATGCGATCGTACTTCTCTGAAACCTAGACAGCCTTTTCAATTTAAGCGTTGCTTTGACAAATCTTTGAATAAAGGTCATATCTTGTGCTGTTTTAATAAAGAGCCTTTGCTTAATCAACCATTCCTAGTTGGATAGCTACCATCGCTAGCTGTGTTTCAATCTCAGGCTACTTTTTAGCTTCACGAATACTTCTAGCTCCTCTTGCGAATTTCATGTTTCCAATGCAGATCTCAGCAACATCCAGTCTTTTGCACTTAACACACATAATAGCCATTTTCTACCAAATTGCAGGATTTTGAATGTTTTTGACACTTTTATAAGCCTAATCTAAGTTCCCAGAAGTAAGGTGGAAGCTGAAGTTTAAGATTGAGTTTTTGATTGTTTCATCATCATGATTAATCTTTTGGAAATCATGAAGTGTGGTCTTTTTAATGATGTAGTCCTCCTTTACTCTTTAAATTGAGTAAAAATGAGGGATTTTCAACGCAAAAATATCGATGCTTGAAGCTTTTAGAACGAATTTATCCTGGGGCTTTATTCCTGTCTCATTTGTATAGAAGAATGTTATAAATTAGCGATTTGATTGTTTCTGCTCTTCTTCGTTGTCCTATTGCTAAGTATCCTCTTCATCTTGCTCATCTTATTTAGTTTCCTCTCCCTTGGAAAGTTCGGTCTTAGATGTTTATACCTGAACCCCAAAATATCTAACTTATTTCTTGTCCCAGTAAATAGTCACTGGTATGTAATCTTTTCCAAGATCATAACCGATAAAACTGTCGGTATCAATATCATAGATGTGGAAGCTGTGATTGACTGAGGAACCATTACTACTGATGCTATTCGATACAACTCCAACTTTTTTGCCATTTGCATTTATTGAACAACTTTTTATGTTGCCTATCAAAGATTTTGAGTCTTAGAATCTTCTAGAAAGTCCTGACTGCTTGATTTAGTTGCCAACTATGAAAACCCTAATGTATGATTCTTGTGTCCAGCACACTATGAAATTATTCATGATTTAAATGCCACTAACTTTGCCCTAGCTCTAGGGGAAAACCAAAGTTTGCTTGATTTGTCCTGTCAAACTTAGCATGTTGAATCCATAGTCAGTCGTGATGATAAACGAATCTTTGGAAACAAATAAGCATCTTAAAGCCTTCTGCTAAATTGAAGACACAGATGTAATATTGAGTTGTGAAGACTTGCTTACTTATAGAATTTATATCTTTTTGCTTGTCCAGTAAAGTAACTTATCAGCTATGTAGTCAAAACCTTTGATGTGGCCTGACGTTGTAAAAGTTTACAAAAACTTATCTTTACTATCCTCGTAAGTCAATTCAATCTTATCTGTTCCTTTAAGTATTGCTTTGAAGTTACCATTCATCTTTGCTGTAATCTTTGTCTAGCTCACAATGATCACTTCTCCGTCATTTTGCTTGCATACAATGACACCATTATTGCGACCTACTGTCAACGTTTGGATTTGCTTACCTAAAGCCAGAATTGGTTGAGGCGACCATTGGTCTTTATCCACAGGGGAGTCAGTTCCTAAAGCCATATTCTTCCAAAACATGAGTCTTCCTTCTCTAGTTCCTGCTACAAGTGACCTCCCTCTATTATCATAGACAATGCTAGAGATTTTGTCAGTGGCCATATTAACCCCTTGACTGTCTGCATTTAGAACGTCAAAAACAGTTAAGTTGTAATTTTCGTCAGCCTAGAGATGCCAAAACCTAATCATGTTTTCATTAGAGCAAGTAGAAAGGAGACTTTACCCAATCCAAATCGAGCTTAGATTCTAAGGCTATCCTGAGATTGACAGTTTCACTTTTTTTTAGGGCACAGACTTTTAAGTAAAATTTATTTTGAATTGGACCAAAAGCAAGTTGGAAGTAATTACTATTGCTGACCCTTCTTTCTGATAAAACATCAATGCTTTAATAGTACCTCCTACTCTACAAACATCAGAACACATGTTCATGTCATTTGCTAGACAAACTGTTCCTGACCTTCCTGCGAACAAAAAGAGATTTCCTAAATTCGCTTTTACTCCCTCGATGTTCAAATCGCAAAATACACAGTGAGTGATTGCCCATTCCTTTTGATATACTGCCAGTAAGTTAATGCCCCTCCACACACCAATAGTTCCCGTGAGATCACTTGTTACCATTCTATTGCCTGAAGGATTGAACTTAATGAGCATTATTGGGTCTTGATGGGGTTTTCCTTATTCCTTGGGGGCCTTTGTATCTTCGTTCCAGATTGTGATACGACCTATGTGTTACAAAACATACCATTGTCCCATCCTATGGCGAGGATTGGGTTTGAGGGATGCCATTATATGCAAGTTGGAGTTATTGAGCGAGAAAGTTCGTATTGATGTTTGTCTCCACTTTCATTAAAGAGATGTATTTTGTTGGAAGTCGTGATTGCAATAGTGGGATTGATAGGTACATTTGAAACCCCTATACGAATGATCCTTTCATGATTGCCTTTGAGATCTTTAATCTCAGTCTTTGAAAAGAAACTCATAAAATAATGATTTGAAATTTAAAACTTTTGGGATTTAAATCATTTGTGATCAAGTTTAATGAACTATGAAAAACACTCGCTTATTATTAACATTTTTACTATTGCCCAGGACCAGGTATTTTCACTTTGGCAGATGCTGGTCTAAATCTCAGTTCTTTTCCGATTGTCGCATTTACTCCACAAAAACCCATACCTTTCTTTGCCGTAGAGCTCATATAACCCTCATCTATGTATTTGAATTCTTACTATTATTAACCACAGCTACACTGCTTTATTATGACTTCTAAGTCTTGGCTATTCTACTTTTGTTGCTTTCAGGCATCAATCTTATACAGCCTTTCTTTCTTTGTTGCGAAAGTATTTTGTTTTTCTCTAACAAAGAAGTTTCAAAGTTGTATTTTGGGCCTGGGCTAACTGTTTAGTAAGAGTTTTTTATTTTACCTGCCAATGATACCTGAGGCGTATGCTCTCCATCCTTAGGGTTGTAATCTCCTGGTCCAGGATAGCTTATGGTTGTATTGTAGAAGATTGAGGAATATGGACATCTCTGAATTAGTTTTAAAGCTACATCTCTTCCAGGGGCAAAAATGATCTTTCCTTTAGTATTTAGCGTTCGTGGATTATACTAATCTGGAGCAGGTCCTTCGGTACGAACAATTCTTTGATAGTCTCGTTTACTTCTAGATATAGCTCCTCCTCTTTTCACAAGTGTTGAAGGTATATCATAAAAAGTCTGGGCTTGCTAAAATTTTCTCTTATTTTGCTCAAATCTATGCTGCTTACTGAAAGAGTATTGGTACTTAGCACTCGATTGATTGCAAGGGTTGACTAATGTCCTTTTGGCTTTTTATTCTGATTTCATTAGTTAAATAAAATTTATTATTTATTTCTTTTAATCCTTGCTCCAAAAAGGTACATCAAGTAGATTACGCAATAAAAATTAAGCCCTTCTTTTAATGGTGTTTAAATGCTGAATTCCTATTTATTATACAGAATTTAGAACATTATATCGAAAGATAGAAAAATGTAGATTCTAGCTTATTTTAGGAAAGAAGAAGAAAATTAATACCCAAAACACGCGCCTTTTGACCTCCATGATCTTGTCTAAAAGGAAGTTCTTAATTAAAGGGTTTTAGATGATGATATCATTATGGTTGAAAGCATAGTTGTAAAGAACCTTTAACTTAGTTTACAGACCAACCCAACCTTAAGGTTTTTTGCCACAATTGCAGAAAATAAATCAACAAAACTGTTTCTATACTTAGCAGTAATTCCATTTATCGTTGTGTGGGATGCTTTGCAAAACAATAGCCTTCATAAGCCCCCTTTAAAGTCATAAAAAGTCTTAACTTCCCTTTAATTGAACACAACTGGAAAGCGATACATGAAACACTTTTTCTAAGCTTTCTTTAAATGTAACTTCAGTTTTAGATAGACATGGATTTAATAATTGGGATGATATTCGGGAGGAAATGGAGTTTTATGGAGTGAAGTTCTCCATTTCTGAACTGGAAAATCACTACTATTAGTGCTATCTCTCAAATGAAGAATTCTTACCAGTATTAGTGCCAATAAGTAGAACATTTTAAATAACGAAAATTTCTTCTAAAAAAGATAGGACCATCCTTCAACTTTGAAAACTCCAGTAAATCCTACAACCATCATATCACTTGTAACAGTCACTCAAGAATAGCAAAGAGAGCAAAAATATGTAGATGTGGGAGATTATTAAGTAGAGAAGCACCTTTAAAAAAAGAAAATCAACAAAGAAAACTAGATTGGCTTTGAGTTTTATAACGGTAGACGTAAAGAGTTTGATGTATAGTATGATAATGGTGCTGAATGTATGCTCGCTGATTTGTAGTTTAGAGATGATGATTCTTAGGAAGAAAAGAGAATTAAACTCAAAATCATTAATACCTACAATAAAAGGATTCAAAAAAGGAACCAAATCAAGCATTTTGTTACTTAACATCGCCTACTTGACGAAGATTTTCAGAAGGAAAAATATAAACAACGAAATGATCTAGAAAAATAGGCTTACGAATAGCTAAAGCCAGTAGCTAGATTCACGAGTCCTACGTAGTTTAACTAGCTGATCCAAAAAGTTACTTTCACAAACCAATTAAAATCGATTATAGAAGGTCTTCGGAAGTTCAGAAGAACACACCCTTCAAATTTCAAATCTTTGGATGAATTTCTAAACAGCCAACCTTAATAAAGCAAACCAAAGAAGAGAGGGCACAATTAAAACATGAAAACAGGCAAAAAGGTGGAATAAATGTTAGAGAAATGCTTCAACATGAACAAAAGTTAATTTTAATAGCTAGTTTCGAATCTTGCAGCAAATGGAAAAAAGACTGTTTATAAGAATATATAGGCAGTCATGCTCTAGCGTAACTAATGAATGATTTTGACTTGACTTATGCTAAATGAATAATCAACTAATTTCATAAAACTAATAAAAATCATTAGGATTAACCCTCGATTAAAAGCTTTCACTTCACAATTTTATTACTAAAACCTTTTTTCATGTTTTAACGTAAAGATAGCTTTTCTGTTTGATGTAATAAAGGAAGAATAAGTTTCTAAGTTGAGTATCAAAAAAAGTTAATAAATGATTTTTTTCCAACTTACTAGATTTTTTAGAAGTAGTACTCATAAGCAATGTTTTATATTTTGTTTCTGATATTGAAGATGATTTTGATTTCAAAAAAACCTCAAAAGTACTAAATACTAGACTGATAAATAAATAATTTTGGCTATAATCATCATGAGGCATCAAGCTACCAATTCCTTGAAGTTCTTAACGACATCATTGATTTCACTTGTTTTAGTTTACAAGAAGCTAACTTTTTAGTCCACTTCAGTTTTCATCTATTAAAGTTTTGCTTTGCAATCAAATGCTTACTGAACAGCCATCGGAACCCACTCAATTACCATTTCTTCATCAGTTTTATTGTATTGTTAAGTAATCTGGTATTCAAGACCTGAATAGTCATTAGGCTGCTTTTTATCTAGGAAGTAAATGAAGAACACATAGTTCCAAAGGAAATGTTTTCCATTGATATGCTCTTTGAAATTTTTTCTCTTCTTTTCGATAGTCTCTCTGTCAATATTGCAAATGTAGCAGTAATTTTCCTTATCGTGCTGTAATTCATTGGTCAAATCTCTGAGACTAGTAAAGGCATCAAGCATGATACCAGAAATGATGTTACTGAAAAGAATCCCAAAGAAAATTCCATAGATTGTATCATAGACAAATCTTACTATTTCAAACTTTTCCATTGTTTAAGCAATAGCTCCTGAAACAAATAGTTGTAGAATGCAGTCCAACATGCCTTGGCACAATTCATCCTATGATTAGCTTCCTGAGTACACATTCTTCTGGTAATTACTGAATGTTACTGTACAGAAAACGAATGTAAATACTACTCCCATAAAGCTTACGTACAACAGCTAGGTTACATTAAGGCCAATAGCCCTAAAAATGTTGCCTATTTCAGGATTGTAGCAGAAGATATCCATGATATGAATGAAGTACAAAGGGGGATAGAAGAAAGCACCAACAAAAGCAACAGCTACATATAGAGCCACTCTCCAAAACTCTGCACTAAAATACAAGGGTTGAGTCGTTTATCCTCCTTGAAGAGTGTATTGGAAGAAGAATATTATTTAATCTAGCTTCAGTTTTTTCGTAACTAAGATAATGTAGTTTTTAATCGAAGTTACAAATTTGTTTTAAACAATATCGTCACTAGTTTCTCCAACAGGAGCCCTTTCTTCTCCTCTTGCCTTTCTTTCAGGATGCTACCAATTTTTAAACTTTAGCCAATAGAAAGCATAAACCAAAGTCATAGATAGCTGCACTAAGCTCATCGCAAATCTTATTAAACTTGTAACTCTCGAAGCCTGGAAATCAGCTTATCCATAATTGATGATAACGTTGTAAAACATCATCATATATACACAAAGTACAACTGACATTAAAGCTGACACATTGAAGGCGTCATTCATTTGACTTTCAGATATTTTTTACTATTTGAGGAGTGTGTAGGATGACTCTATCTTAGACTTTATCGCTGAAGTGTAGCCTAAAAGTGACACAATTTTTTCCCTGTGACTGGACCTTGAGACATTATTCATCACAGCATCTCTTAGACCTCCTGTTAAGCTATTAAAAACTGGGTATCTTGGGAAGATGACTGTTTGCTCAACTTTTTAGTTCAAAATCTCAATCTAGATCAAACACTTTTCTAAGTATTCAAAAAGTTCCTTATTATGAGTATTTTGCTTACTCTTTTCATTCTCATACATTCTGTATATTCTTGATTTTTCACCCAGTTTTTACTTTAACTTCACAAAGATAATGATGATATTCAGCACTTTCATCATATCTTAGCTGAACTCATAAGTAGTAAGAGCATCTATGTAGGCTATTGCGTCCTGTTTATTAACTAGTTTCATTTCAACTAGCTTTTTCGTTAAAATTGTAATCAAAAACTTAGGCTCTAGTTTTGTGTCTATGGCTTTGAATGTGTTAATGTCATTTCCTTAGAAATTACTGAGAATGATTTGAATTGTTTTAAAGAATATTTCTTCAATTTTATCCTAATGACCATCGAATCCCCTAATCGAAATTTCTGATTTGGTAAAAGTGTTTTGTAAGGCACAAACGTCTTAGAAAAAGGTGAGGTTCATTAGAGCCTATTGGTTTTGTTTGACAGGAATTTGAGTGACTTAAAGAATAAAATCTAGTAGGAATAATGAGACTTCGCAAATCTATCTGTTCAAAAAGATGAAAATGTTTCGTATTTACTTCGCAGCGATGTTGATGAAGTTTATGCTCTTAATTACTTCAGGCCCTTGATCTCTAATAAAGTTTTTCCCATCAATATTATTATTTTAGCACAACAATTGTAAAAACTTAAAGGCTCTTTTGTAGGCTCTAATGCAAATTTTTGAGTAAATTTGTTAGTCTGTTGTCTAAGGCTCAAAGACATTTTTTCTATAAACGTATTTCTTAGAAATATCGTAAAAGTCCCAATTATCAATTGTTGTAATGGAGAAGACATCGCTCGTATTTATCTATTTTTTGGAAGACTCCTCAATATTTTTGACTATAAACTCGCCTAGCTTTGAAATAAGCTTTTCCAGGTTTCTCATAACTTTGTTTTCTTTGTCACCTTTGATTGTTTCGATAATGTTATTTTGGGTATTTGTGTTTCCTCCGAAAAGATAAGAAATACCGCACAATAAGAGAGAATCCGCAAATTATATGTCGTCTTCAATATTTTACTTGAGCAGTTAAGTAATGAGATTTCCCAATTTAGCAGATTTAAGCTTATTTTGGACATAGGAGATTTATTTTTCACTGGCAGTCCAATCTTCTGTTTGCCATTAGTCTATCGTCTTCGGTTTTTCCAAAACAGTGTGATTATTTTGCTCTACAATACCTGTAATAAAGTTCAGGAAGAACCTTTTTTCTTTAACAGGAAGAGCTTTTGGATTTTTAGCTATCATATCTATGATTATAGTTACGAAACCGAAAATTTCGTCATTCTGAGAATAGACTTTAAGATTTTGGTTGTATTACAAAGTCAGGTAAGCAGTAGCCTGTTAAGATAGCTTTATAGCTGTTACTAAGGTATTTAACTTATAGTCAATTTCTTCATCAGAATTTTTGAATTGTTTCTTTTCTCTCTTTAGAATCTCACGTAGTTTCTTCAAGAGCTTGTTTTGATTAGGCTTTTTGTCATCTTTGGGATTGGTTATTTTATCTGGAATTCTATAAACTAAGGGTCTATCAGGATCATCGTATTACCCAGTTGCTTGTACATAAAAAGTGCCAATGTCTCCTTTCATAATCTTGTTGATTAGTCCTTTTCTAGCTACTTATTTTTAAGATTTCATGGGCGCTCTTGGTTGGTCGCTTGGAAGGTTCATTCCAGGAGCATAAATATCGTCATCAAATTCCTTTATGACTGCTTCAAATCTGCTGAGCAAAAACTTGATGAAGGAATTTGTGTAAACATTCTTCCTTTCGGCAAAGTAATTCTTAATAAAGCCTAAACGTTAGCAGATCCTAATGAACTTTATGGGTCCTTTGTTAGATTTGTTATCAATTGGGTGAAGAATAGTTTTCATTTAATGCTAGATTTTGGGATCAGTGGCTAACTGATATAATGTGAAGAGATTTTCTTAGAGATTGAGATACAGATAGGATTATAGGTAGCTAAATCTGACAGGATCATTGAAGAAGTATCCTTAGATTTAGCCTATGTTTGATTTGCACTTAATCAGAATGTACTTGTTAAGGTCTGAAATAATGTTATCTAGTTCTTCGCCAATAATCTTTTTCATGTAAATTTCTATTTATGGCTCAAAGTAGTAAAGTCGGTTAAGAAAGGCCCTTATATTACGTTTGAGAGGCCAACAAGTGTCTGCAGATTTGATCCAATCCACCAGTTTGTCGAAGGGGAACCTTTTTTTCAGTTTTCCCATATTTACACTGTTTTTGTCATCGATGAGGCTGGTTAGAATTTGGAAGTAAGTAATCAAATATAGCAGCTTAGGCTAGATTTTTATTGAGCTGCTTTAGTTTTTTTAAGTCTAAAAAGTTTAGAACTCAACTTTGTATCTCTACACCAAGGTCTAAATCATAGTTTTGTCAATAGCTAAGATAATGTTTTTGAATGAATCATCTTGCATGATCTTCAAAATCTGAATCTGGTTGTTTTTCAGCGTTTTTCCGTTGCAATAAATCAAAAACCTGAAGAAATCCAGCAATTTTGATTTGTAAAAGCTTGTATCTGGTTCATTATTGATTGAATTGCATATTTGTTTGACTAAGTTGCTTACATTTATTTGGTTAAAAAGCATAGTTTTGTTGTTATCGTACATTTCCTTTAAGAAGTCAATGCAGCCAACATTTTTCTTTAGATGATGTTGAATGTATGGAATAAAGTTGATTAAAGTAGCTTTAATATTTTGATAATTCCATATTAAACTTACCAAAAATTTGTAACTTAAGTGCAAAAGCTTCAAGGATTCAGATTCTTCTTCAGGTACTTCACTACAGTTAAGAACAAATTAAAGTATTTTAAGGTGTATATTTTCCGAATCCATAACACTTTGCTTCATAATATTGCTGCTTGTTCTCTCATCCGTAAAATTAATGAGCCTTTTCTGGCCGAGCTTTTTGCTCATTCCTGATTGCTAAAGAGACTTAATTGATCTGATATCTAAAGCACTAGCTTAGTTCTTCACAAGTTCACTCATAGTATAAATGATTTGCATGATTCCACTGTCAATGTTGTCTTATTTGTAAAGTGCCACGTAGTTGTCCACTTGATCCTCAAGTTTTTTTATTTTTACCAAAGTTTGGTCTTGCATAATGTAAAACTTCTCTTTCTTATCTTAGATATATTTCATTAAAGCTATTCTCTCATCACTGCTTACAAAGATCTGTTGGCAAAATGATTAGATAGCCTTCTTGTTTTTAAGCAAAACTCTTTACATAATAGAAATAGCGCTGCTTGTAAGCTTAGGATTATTGTACTTGGATAGTTCAATCATGTTTCCAATTATTGTAGGCTAAACCAAAGTCATGTTCTTTTTTGGAAGTTCCTATAAGAATTTTATAGCAAGTGGATCATCTATTCTAGATTAAAGCATTTTCTCATCATGGATCAGTTGCCTTTTTTTGGTAGGAACTTGGAAATTTTGGAAAAATTTGCAAATATAACGTACTTAAAGGTCTAGATCGTAGTCTAGGATCAGTTGGATTATGTTCATACACTGCTCTTTACATTTCATCATCAAACTATTATGCTTGTTTTAGATACTTGCTTTACTATAGTCCACAACAATGTTTTGATGAGGTTCCAAGATACGTGTGATATTGGTGAGTATATCTTTGACTTGTTCTTTTGTTTACCAAAATCCCAGATTCAGTGTTTGCCAAATAAAACTTAAAATCTAGTAAAGGTTTTAGTTTTACAGCATTTTGAGAGGAGTTGCCTCAGCCTAAATAGGTCCAAATTTTTTTAGTTTTCCAACTATTCCATTCAAAATCCTTAATATAGATCCACTTTGCCAAGGGGTTTATATGCCCCCTTTGGAATAACGCATTACTTCAATTTACTAAGCTTTCAGCTTTTCATATTCAGAAATTCTTTTTCTCTTTTCAATGGGGTAGTAAGAATTGCTTTCAATAAAAAGATTGTGTATAATCCTGATAATGGGAGCTTAAGCTTCTTTAAGCTGCTCTTATTTGATGAAAAGATCTGTCATAATTTCTATGGTAAACATAGATCTCATATAATCTTCAACGAGTTTGTTCCTACCTTTAGTCATATCAGCCATAAGATTAAGATACTAAACAAAATATGCCCATGCAGAAGAGTACTCTTCTTTACATATTTTGAAATAGTCCTTGAAAACCCTCTTTTTCAGCTGGTTTTTATCAATTGCAGCCTCAGCAAAGATATCTTCATTCTGTTTGGAAAGTGTTATTTGATACAAATTGCTTATGTTATCATGCTTGAGATATTTTACGAATTTGTTCAGAATTGCTATTTGACTGCTTGTATTCACACTTTCTCCAACAATACAAAAGAGTCTAAACAATTGAAGATATTTGATTTAGACAAACTCGTAGTTCTCTTTCTGTGAGAGCATAGCTTTTGCTAAATCTTCAATCAGCTTTTAGTTGACAAAGTTTTTAACTAGAAACTAGTTATTTCTGAAAATTTATTTGAGAAGCTTCAAATGAGATGTCTAGTTTTCTCTAATCAAATCTAAGATTACAAAGTTGATCCATTTTGACACGTAAATCTTGAAAAGTAGGTTATCACGAATCAGCTCATAGCAGACATCATAAATAGAGTTGTAAAGCTCTATGAACTTTTCATACTAGGATACTTTATCTTCACCTTTGAATATGTAAGGATCTGTTTAAATTTTGTTACTATTCTCATTTTTCTAATCTTTGTGTTTGTGATACTTTCCTTCGAGATTTTTTCTCATATAAAACAAGAGCTCAAAGAGCAACTATGAGATTCCCAAATCTTTGCAAATCATTTGTCTTTTGAAGATTGGCTTTATATGCTAAAGATCTGACTCATCTTTCGAGCAATTTTTGAGAAAATCTTTGATTTCCTTGATTTTATCAGTGATTTGCATAAGTTCTTTGTACTTAATGGTATTGTTAGAGATTTAATGACCCCATTTCAAGGCTTACCTAAGTTTAATGATGGTAGAATGAAAAGACAATGCAAAAAGTACTTGTTTTTTCAAACCATCATCTATCTCCATTATTTTGAAGCAATTTTTAGATATTTATGTGGTAAATTTTACCTTTTTCACTTCATATTCCAGTTCATTTACGGCTAGCTTGTTCAATTTTGGAATAGAAATGTAGCTTGGCTCTTTTTAATTCTATTTTGATTCTTACTCTTAATTAAAGATTAATTATTCGTCTTTTTATCTGTCAAGGCACCATTCTCCACTGCAAATATTTATGAAAGAATCACTTTCGATATCTTTCTTTTCTTTCTTTGCCAGTTTCAATTCAACCCATCCTAGGTTTCCCTCAGCAGCTCCTTCACTGATGTCGAAAAGTTCAGCCTTAGAAGGATTACCTTCATTATCTTTTGTGATTCCAAGGGTCATACCTGACATCAAATGCCTAAGGATGTATGCATCTTTGCCGAAACTTTCCTATTTTTCTATTTCCCAAAGACATTAATAAAATGGGAGCTCTTCGGAAGTTTACTTCTTCATTTGCTTTAGGATGATTTCCTTTCCCTGAGTGGACAAAATCGAATTTCTCAATAACAAAAAAGGTACTTTTCTGTGTGTTGGAAATATATGATATCGTGTTGAATCAATGATTAATTCTCTACTTCTCGCATATGAAGAGTAAATTTCCAAGGCATCGGTTTGGGATCCAATGAAGAAGCTTTTGACAAGTCATCAAAGTGAGTCACACATTCGTAAATCTAAGATTAGGAGCTGTTTGTTTTAACTGGGATAATGTAAGAGTCATCAGCAGTAATAGCTTTTCTCTCCAACTACTAAACCATTTGTTCTTGAGTTTTGTTTTTCTTTTAGTCCTTGAGTCCTACTTTTTCGTATGTTAGATATCCATTGTTCACAATGTTGAATAGCTTTATAGGAGAGTCAAAAGGGATTTCCATATTTATCTTTTCGTAAGATCTAAAAGGCTAAACCTTAAAAATAAGAATTTGAGAGAGATTCTTAGTGACCTCAACAACGAATGAACCGTTTTTGCCTTTTTAAGAGGGACGGATAGTACCCGAAAGGAAGTTTTCTGAGTCCACATGTTTGAACATCACCAAATCTCCAAAACACACAGCCCTCTTTTCGTTACTATCTTATAAATCATTTACGTTTTGCAGTTTAGTTAGAATTGTTCTTTCTCAGATTTCGCTCTCGCTTCTAATATTTTCAAGTTTGAGTCATTTTTATCGCTGCCTGATTTTTCTTGGAATTTGCGGAGTTCATCATTGATCTAAAAATTAGAAGCGGGGACAATCTGGAAAATCGCGTTTCTATAATTTTTGAAGTAGAGGATATCTTTGTACGTTTAATACTTCGCAGCAGTGTCGGCAAATCCTTTCGCGGTGAGCATTCCTTCGTCTCCTGAGCCTTAACTAAACCCTTTAAGAAGTATTCCTTGACCATAGCGTATTAAAGTGTCTTTCTCTTCCTTAGACATTCTAGATATGTTTATCTAAATATAATTTATATTCGAATCCAATAAACCATCAGCGCCCTAAACACAAATTACTGCTCTTGACACAAATCCACTGCTTAATGAGCATTTTGGTTGACCCAGCAACTGAAAAGCTATCTAACATTTGATGTTTGATTGCAGTTGCTTGAAATTTAAAAGATTTGGCAATAAGATTGTTTTTGTTGGCTATTTTGTTTATTATAGCAAAAGTTCCTTCTAAAATTTGTCCTTCAATGGAAAAGCCGATTATACTTTTTCAGAGTAAAGGAATTATCATTTTTATTTTAAATTGCTTTATTATATAGAAATCATAGAATTATCCTTAAAGTGAAAGTATGCTTCAATCGCCAAGCACTAATAGCCATAAATTTTATCGCAAAAAAAGTACGATACTAAACAGTGAGAAGCAAAGCTCTCAATACATATAATTCGACATTCAAAAAGCCTATTCTGCTTATTGTTAAGCTTAGAGTTTTAAGCAACAAGTGAAATTGCTTTGGAAGGTCATCAGACTATGCTATAATAACTCAAAAGCGCAAACTTTTTTATCGAAATTACTTAATTTGCCCGACGCAGCAGGACCAGTAAACATTTTACTATTAAGATATCGCTTAACCCTTTACCCGGCAATTTGCTTGATCACAATCAGAAGCTAGGAGAAGAAGAAATAACTCAGCTATAGTTTCTGTTTGACTTTTTAAAAAATACTCAAGAAAAATACTTTTGTTGGATCATTTACTACAGCGAATAGCTCAAAGTTCTAAACCTGAAATTGCTTAGAGAAGATTAGCTTCAATAGTTTGAGGAATTATTCAACCCAAATCTAAACCTGATTGGAATTTTTACCAACAAATAAAAGATCCCAATTAAAACGCCTCAAAAAGATCATTAAATAAGCGATTTTTACTAGTAGAGCAATCTGACTAAAGGGCACGTCAAATCTACTCCAAATAACAGTACAGGATTCAGCTGGAGTAATCTACAGCATTAAATGGCCCAACTTAACTCAAAGTCAAGCAAATTTAAGTTTAGAAGCATAACTCCAAAGCTAAAAGCCCCCAGCAAAATTTTTAATGTTAAAAAGCAATCAAGTGAGTAAATAAGTGGGATAAAAATTAACAAAAGCTTATCTATTTTAAGCAGAGTCTCAAAGAGTAAAAGTAGTTTGCACAAAACCTGCCCCTTGAATAACGAAAAAACTAACTTTGCTTCAACTTATTGTGCTCAATCCAGGCTAAATGCTTTGAGAATATAGAAAACTTCGAATGGTAAGACAAAGTTGAAAAAGGAGAGTAAAATACACCGAATTTAGCGAATATACAAAAAAATAATATGAAATACTCATGTTCAGGCTTTATTCCTTGTTTTTGTTTTTTATTTTGATTCATATGCATAGATTTATTTAAAATGATTGTCGCAAAGGACAATATTCAACAGTTCCAAAAGATCATTTTTTAGCCTTGCGATGATTCCTAGCTAAATCGACTAACATAATAGGAAAAGGACGTCTTAAGAACAGCTTTGGGCCAAAAAATTGCATATGAAGCAGTATACTATGATTGATTCTAGGTCTATAAGAGATCTTACCCCCAACAAGAAATCGAAATTCCATAGCATCAGTATCATGCACCTAACATCTTTGCCAATATTTGCTGCTTCTTTTATCCAGAGTAAGTACTCTACAATTTAGATACTATAAAGACCAGTTTTCCATAACAGCTTCTCTTTTCAAAAAACGCTTTTTTGGCTCTTTCTTATTCTGGAGAGAAGACTTTCTCTAATTGACCGAAAAAGAAAAATAACAGCCTAAGCTTCTACCAAAGAAACAAGAATAAGAACCTAAACAGGAGAAAAGAGACTAGAACCTAGATAAAACCACCAAATTGCCCTAGTTATTTGTTGTAAAAGAAATTAGACATTCAATTGCAAGTGAAAAGCAGGAGACAAAGCAAAATGAATAAATGTAAGAGAAAAGAACAAAGGGGCCAGACCTTTATGGTCCTTTATGGCTCACTGTAACCTATATCATTCTACTTGCTCTTTGTGCGAATCTCAATGATTACTTCAGTGCCGGATCAAAACCGAATTTCGCATTCAAAAAAGATTATCTTTCAAATTCTCTGGCAATGGTTATTTTTCTGAGTATAGCTGAAATAATCATATACGCTGCAGTAGTTGGCTGCCTAGATGGGTAGATGAGCAATACTTAGGTAATTCTTTTACTAATTAGTCTGCTTATCTTATCGGATATTCTTTAAGTCTGTACTTCGTTCCCACCATTCTGTGTGTTTGGGCTTCAAAATACATTCATATCTTTTGCTTACTGATTGCCGGACTTCTGAGATTTGTCTTCTTGGGCAAAAATTACACTTCTCGTCTTTTATAACGAAAAAGCATATGTTATACGGTCATTTTAGGTGGCGAAGCTTTATATTTTTTCATGGTTAGTGCAACATTTTTTAGCAATTACTATGTGGGCCCACCAAACCTTGCAGTCTCAAAAACTACCCACTTTCTTAGAACCTTTTTGGACCAAAGTCTCAAAAATTGATTCATTTTATTTATTTACCAAAATATCAAGAAAAAAGATAAAGAAGACCATTTAGCTATCTTGAAATGAGAATAAATCATTTATAACATCAATTCCAATCTCCATTATTCACCTTTGAAATGACATAAAGCGGAATCTTTTGTAATTGTTCAAAACTTATTTCATCTCCTTTGTTATACTTTTTATTCAAAAAATGAGCTGAATTAGCCATAACTTTATCTTCCCAACCTCTCTGTAAACTCTCTTTTTCATAACCCAAAATCCCCAGGGCAGTATCTTTTGCTTTTTGGCTAGGATTTGATCTAATAAAAAGTAACTCTATAACCAAAGTGATTGCAACTGACAAATTATGGTTAATTACATCCATTTCTTGATTAATTTGTTCATATTTTGTTGCACTCTAAATGAGCCTTTCATAAGTAAACTAAAGAAGTTTGTCTATGTTTCCCAAATTTGACATCTTTTCTTTCATTCTTAAAAGCAATTTTTTCTGAGTATTTCTGAACTATTACGATTTTAATTAAACTTCCTTAAAAGCTTTTTTCAAGCGTTGTCTATGTTCGTAATGCTGCTTCATAATTGCAAAAAACTACTACAACGGAATCTCTACCGATAGCTCAATTTTAGAGTTTGTCTTTTTGTTATAATTGCGAATATGATTGGCAAATTCACTTATTACATAGCAAAGCCCTGAGTAATAAGGACTCTAAATTTTTGCTTTATTGAAACTTTTATTGTACCCAATAATGCACTCAACCCCATTCGCTAGGAGAAACTTTATAGATTTACGTTGTTCTGCACTATTTTGGCTAAACAGCTCAGGAAAAGCTAAGTTAAACTAAATTCCAAAAGAGGTACTGAAGGTAGCTAAAGATTGCTTTTAATGATGATCTTATTCTCATAACTTTATTTGGTCTCAAAGCCAGCTATTGAAGACTGCAAAGCCAAGGGAAGAGAAACTACTTCATTTCCAACAAAAGGAACACCATCTAAATCATGAAAAATGTACTTTGTTCATTACTTTAATATCTTATCACTACGTTCATTTAGCGTTTATAGGGATAAAGCTAATTGCTTGCAAAAAAATTGAAGACTAATTTATCTTTGTTTTTAGCTACTTTTAATTCTTTCATCTACTCAGAGCAAGAGATGTTATAAGGTGAATTGACTTGTACTCTAAAATTTCTCAGATTCTAGCGGCTTACAATCTAGCAAAAAAATTGGAATTTGACCAATTTACCTTCAAGCTGGAACAATCTGCTCTTTTATTCGTGAGACTCAAATGACTTCTATAATTAACCGAAATAGAGTTTGTATCTTGTCTCTGAAATGATCTTTTATACATTTTTCTTTCCTTCTTCCCCTTTGTCATTAGCCCTAGCTAAGAGCTGCTGAGTTTCTTACTACACTGTAGCAAAATCTATCTTTTCAGACAGAGGCTAAACCACGTGCTCTGGCATTTAAACACCTGAATAGCCCAGCTACAAGCATCCTTAATCGGAAAGAAGCACTAGAAGTCCCTTGATTTCAGGCTGCTGGCAAACAAAAAGCTTCAGAGGCACGTATTAGAGTTTGATTGCCCAAAGCAATTCATAGCTAGAAGAGTATACAAAAAGTTGCCCACTAAAGTTTGCTATAAGAATGTTATAAGCATTATTATTCAAAAAAGCAATAGCCCCACAACAAATCTCCTATTCTACAACTTTAGTCTTTATTATCTTTGCTTGAGACACTTACCATATAGCTTTCTCTCCCAGAACTATCACTGTGTCAATGAAAGCAAACAATTGACGAGCTCTCCCCACAATTATTCTCCATTGCTCAGTTGAACCATCAAGCTAAACCAGCTATTCACCATCCATGAAGTAGAGCTTTGTTAGGAGTTGAGCATAAGGATAAATGGGGTCAGATACTTTAATTTTATGCACTTAACGAGGGTTCAAAGTTTGTACACTTGAGTTTAGAGTCATGACTGACAATGGACTCACTCCGATCCCAAATGAAGGCTCAATCTAAACGTTCATCAATTTAGCTTCATAATTATCTCTGCCATTGCTTTAAAGTGTTACAAATATGAATTTCCTGAAAAGTAACACTCCTACTGCTCTCGACCTTATTCTTTCATCCGGATGGGTGACAAACTAAACAGAAATGATAGGACTTTCAAAATTATTCTGATAGATAGTCCTTACTTATAAGGATGGATTGGCTGAGATGAGAAATACGTGCAATGATCCTTGAAAGCTACCCAAAGCGATTGCAGATTGTTTGTTTATATTTCCCAAAGCAAGATGCTTCTCGTCAAATTACTCATTCGGATAGGTTTTGTTCCATAAAGATTTCAATTTAAAGAGCGACATTAGTTGTATAATCAACAAATTTACATATTTTAGTTTACAAAAATCAAACATACTATTCTGACGCACATTTTAGCGTTTTTGATAAAGTTCTTTTGCGTTGGTTTGCTTATGGAGTAAAGTCACAATAAGAGGAAAGATGTTTTGTATTTTTGCCTGCGCCAAATGAAGCCAATTATAAGTCTTGTAATTAATAATTAGATGTTGACAACAAATTAGACAGTCCTTTTCTATCAAAGCATCGTAAATTCACCTTAGTTACTTGCTGGCGGCTACAAAATAATATCTTCTTTTCTTCTAGAGAAACAAGAGAACAGAAGAGATACTCTTTTGAATCTATTAAATCCTTAGGTTCCTATTCTGAGCTTAGTAATGAATGTTTATCCTATCTAAGTTATGACTAGCCCCTCTATTGAGCAAGCTGAAAAAGACAACACAGTTGAATTTTTGCTAAACTTAGTGACCTAGCAACTTTTATTGCCTTTGCAAATAGCTAGTGAGAAAAAAATAAGCCAATTGATGTTAATGCTACACAAGATACACAATATTGAAGGCTTTTAAAGATGGGCGCATTACTACATGATATCTCTTTCAAGGCTTTAAGTTTCAAACCAAAAGATTGGATATTTCCTGATAAACGTGCTAAAACACGCAGACGATAGGGTTTCCATTCTTTCTCAAGAGCTATTAAGAATAGTTGTCAGATATCAGTTTAGTAGTATTGAATAGCAACTTTAAATCTTCTACTACATTCTCAAATCAGTGGCCTATAAAATCCAAACTGATCCTGAAGCAATAGAGGCCCATATATAGCCTTATTTGAATGATGTGATTCAACTCACATGTAATCACATCAACCAAAATTCCAACACTCTTAGGTTTTCGCTTAAAATACTAACTCTTTTGGTTGGAGACTATTAAGTTTAATGTTCTAATGAGTTAGTCAGATTAGTCTAAAATACAGCTTTGGGTTTAATCACTTCCTATATCTCTTTGCTGAATAACTCGCTTCATTTTGAGAGGGGAGAAAACGATTTTGAAGAATAAGAACAATAACCTATATAAATAGCATTGTATCAAATGTTGTAGCTTTTTAACATCTTTATCAGCAAAAATATGAAGCTACAGCTTTAAATAGCCTTTTATTTGGGGATTATCAGTACCTATCTCCCTCAATCACAGTATATGAGATATGTTTAGTTTCCTGACCAATACTTGATGGATGTTGATGATTAGGGAGAGGCTAACATTCGAAATAGATCAATTTTCTATTTTTTGGAGCTGTTTGAGCACTAGAAAATGTCAAAAAAAGCAATAGTCTTTGTTCAATAGTATACCCTTACAATACTCGCTAATCTCAATGATGTAGAAAAATCCTTGATGATGTTCTTACAAAAGCATCACCTTCCTCATATTACACTTCGAAATCAGTAGCTTTATAGAGAAAGCATGCTGTTTGTTCTTTATTCTTTTACTCAATAGCTATTGCAAGGAAACACTGATAAAATTTTCGCTACTTTAGGTTTAGAAATAAAGAATAGTGACTCTAGTTCAATTTAAGTAATCCTCTCCACAGCAATCCTAAATAAATGCTTAAAGCAAACACCTGAATATCACTCTCATTACCTTTCATTCCTTCGGGAAATAGTCAACAAATACAGTAATAATATTGGCATGTTAATAATTATTGCTAGAGGAATTTATGAGTACTCTCCTCAAGACTAGCTACTTATTGTGAATTCTTTTGCAGGAGGAGTACCTAACCTTCTGGTTGCTAATCTCTTCAACTATCTACAACGGGAAGATTCAGCACAAATGGAATCAGCTTATTTAATATTGTAGTTTTTCATTCATTTGTTGGAAAAGTGTGAACACAACAGAGCCATCTTACAACAACTGATCGATTTCAACCAGGAACTTCTTCTGTTGAAAAAGTTTTTGAATACTGGCATGAATGAGTAGCTTGTTTCTACTTTGACTTATGAGCTTCAAAATCCTATTACTTTGTCAGCTTTATACAAGGAAATATAAAACGGTTACTCTAAAGATGAAAGTTTATCGAAGATCATCAGCAAAAGTCTTAGAAAAAAGACTATTTTTCTCACTTAGCAACAGGTCATGTTCCTATGTCAAGTCTACTCTAATCGTTTAGACATTATCACATAAATAGTTACTGCTTTTATATAAGAAAACTAAGTCAAAAGCAACGATTTTGTTGTGTACTTGAGCAAAAGTCGCAGAAAATAATGGATACCTGGTCTACTTAAGCAAAACAAACTCATGGAAATCGAAAGAATATTCTTGGAATCAGTGAATTAACTCACCAACTCGATTGAATCTGTACAGTTGTTTTAGAACTAACTTCTAGTTCCTTTTTATTTTATAGCCACCCAAACTGAAAATGCGATTTCTATGCTTAATCATCACAATCTATTGGCATCTTTCATCTAAAAGCTATACAAGTATGCCAAACTTTTCCAGGGGACTCATCTCAAAATAGTGACTTCTCATATCTTCATCGTCTTGGCCTAAAAAATGATGTACCTAACTCCCAAAGTAATCGAACTTATTAGGTCATATGGAAAAATTGAGAGCAATTAGTGGGAAGATGAAAATAGTTTGATATAATTTGGAACCAATTAGAATTTGACTGAAACTGTCATTTAAAGAATGTTTGATAACATTGTAAATGAGAGAGTTGAGTAAGTTTTTAAATTGGTTTTCGGAGATCTTTCCTGGGACAGTCAAAGGCTTTACGAACGTTTGGCTATACTTTAAAGTAGAGGGTGATTTAGACTTATATTTATAAAATAAGTATTTACGAATAAGCAAATCAACTTCTGATCAGTTTTAGAGGAATATTCACTGTGACCTTGTATCCGTCTCTGAAGATGATCTGCAGGTTGACATCAAAGTTAACATTGCACCAGAGATATTTTATTGAAGGACATGAGTAATACCTCGGCAAAATCATGTAGAGAGGAATATCTAAGTTGCGAGTTACGTTTCCATCGCAAATTTGTATCAATTGGATCTAAGTTTTTTCATTTATAGTCTTGTATTCGGTTTAGATCTTTTAGACTCTTAACATTTGCAAATCTATGGAACGGATTGGAGAGTCAGCCAAATCGATGATTATTGAACCATGGACATCTTAGCTAAAAAAGATGATTTAAGTTAAAAACTCACCTCGAATCTTGAAAATTGGAATTTTGTTCTTTTCTCCTTTAATATCACTAGATACGACCATAAAGTTCTTCTTTTTTGGATAAACGAAATTTTAAATTGTTTCTCGACCAGCTTTGGGTACCTGCAAGTAAAAAGGAACTTATTCTTGTATCTTTCTAAGAGATGAAATCTTGAAATGTACTCTGATTGTGTAGCTAATACTGATATAAACGCCTATGTAGGTCTATAAATATCTGTGCTCTCCTTTTTAAAGCTTAAAACGGAAAGGTATCTTCGTTTAAGGAGTTCTGAATATGGCAAACTTTACATGGTCTTGCCTTTAGCCAGAATCAGCTCAGGAATGTTAATGACAGTGATTGGAGGAGCCTTTTTTGTGACCTATTCAATCTAAGGCTTATTTTGCCTGTTTTGAACAACAGCCCCACCCCAAACGTCAATCCAAATGGACTAAACATCTATCTTGAAGTTGCCCCTGTCTTTGTGAACCAACGAAACATTGCCACTAACCACTTACTGACTTATTTTGGAGTTACATCAGGCTTAAAAGTGGCACTGCTTCGGTCAAATTTGCATTAAACTTGATAGGTTTCGTCATAATTGTTATTTGGGTTTGGTAACTTTGACTGGTTCATACTATGTATATGAAGATTATAAAGCAGAAATGATTTGCGTCTTATATTAGTTTTATTTATCCAATGAGAACTATCCGTAAACCCATTTAAAAGATGAGAGAATCATACGAAAGAACACTATCTTAAAGGAAGCCAGCAAATCCAAAAAACTTAAATATCAAATTGTTGTCAAATCCTTTCATCAAAGATCAAGAGCACTTCAAAGCTATTTCAAATTAACTAAGTTTATACAACAAAAGAGTGTTGGAGAAGCAAATTAGTGACCAATATGAGGTCATATCCCACTAGAAGCTTTTCAGTATTTTTAGCGATCTTGCATACATATAAACCAAATAAGATATGATTTCTCGGCTTGAGTAAATTTGGAAGTGGTGGCTGTAGCAGAAGAGGAAGATTAAGCAAAGGAAAGAAATCGGAATCGTCAAATATAAAACTGACAGGTACAGTGATAAGATTAAAGACGCTCTTCAAAAAATGCATACTTCTTAGGTTATCTAAGCTTCATAGAATCTGCCCAACGAAATCAGATATAACTAAGTTTTTCCCTTTTAAATGCGCTACAGAACAGCTCATAGAGAAATGGATATTTCTTTAAAAAGACTAAGCTAATACAAAAGAAAAATTATCAATATCAACGACACTCATATTTTAGATTCAGATGAAGTAAAGCCAAAAAAAGACAAGGTGCTTTATCCAAGGCCTAAGAAATATGTTCCTCCTCTTGAATAAACTCATGAAATCAATCCTTAAAATGTTCCTCCAGCTTCAAATCCACAAGTTTAAGTTCCAGCTCCTAATGCTGGTAATTAACCTCCAAACAATCTAAACCCCTAAAATGTGGTCCCACCTGAGGGAGACCCCCATAAACCTGCTTAAGTAGAAGATCCCTATCAACAAGATTTAGGAATGGGGCTAGGTGAAGAACCTGGATAGGGTTAATAAGAAGGAGGATAAGACTAGCCCCCTCCGTAGGATAGATTAGCACCAAAAAATAAGATATATACCATTTCCAATAGATTAAGAGAAGAGTAGAAGAATATGATAACTTATGAAAAACCTTATACGTTCTACAGAGGGAGCGAAACTCTTGCTGAAAGAAGAATGGAATAAAGGGCTATTCTTAGGCAGCAGTATAGCATGCAGATTCACAGATAAGAGCAAGAAATCTTAGGCAAAGCTCATGAATGGGCAACCTAGAAAGAAAAAGTAGCAAAGCAGAGAGAATTTATTCTTTAAACAAAGATGAATAGGCCTCATTATACCCTATCCTATGAAGAACCAGAAAAGAAGGAAATGCTTTCAGCTGCAGATGAAAAGAAATACGGCTTTCATGCACCTTCAAAAATCACATCTCTGTCTTCAATTGAATTGGATGATCATCTTCCAGCATTGCCTTAGTTTAGGCCAGTCTAGAAAGAAGCAAGAAGAGACAGACTGAATTCTTTAAGACATAAATTTGGTAACATTTTAAAACTAAAAGATTATACATCAGAAGTAGACGCGAATTCTATATCTATGTGCCAAACCTCTCCCAGAAGAAGGGATTTGTCAGCTATCTTGGACTAACACAGCCCTGAAAAATAAAAAGAGTTGGAATTAGAGTAGATTCGCAAAATAAAGTAGAGTCTTGGAAAACATCGTATTAACATTAACATTAAAACCTTAGCACAAGCTCTTGTGCCTGATACCTAAGAGTATAAACTATAGCAGTTTCAGTCTCCTTCAAAACAGCTGCCCAACAACCCTTTTTTTGTGCAACCTAAGAAAAAGAAGAAAAAATGAATTTTATTTACTTATTTTTGAAAATAAATGCATATCACTTTGATAGCTTTTTTAGCTTTTATAACAACTCCTTTTGCTAAGGTGTGAGACTTTTTGGAATTGTAATCTTGACTGTTAAAATATGATCTCCTTTGGAGTTACTATTCATTATCTGGAATCCTTCATTCGATAGCACTATTTTTTCATCAGGCTGCGTACCAGCTGAGATTTTTATCTTTTTAGTCACTCCTTCAATCGTTTTCACTTATTGTTAACCCCCCAAAATGGCATCTATTACTGAAATCTTCAGCTAAGAAGAAACATTGTGTCCCTATCTTGTAAAAACGTTGCTTTTTTTAACATGAATTTTCAGAAAAAGGTCTCCATTAAAGTTTCCTTTCTGGTTTAACTTGATTGTCATTCCATCAGCAATGCCTCTTGGAATGCTCACTTCTTCTTTCATCTTCTTCTTTTCAACTCCAGACCCATTACAACCACCACAAAAATGCTTGATTTTTTATCCCTACCCTCCGCAGGCTCCGCAAGTCGATTTCATTACAAACACACCTTGTGTAAATGTTTGGGTTCCAGATCCATTGCAACTTCTGCATTTCTATGGTTGAGTACCAGGTTTAGCCTTACTACCATTGCAAGTTGAACAAGTAACTTTTCTTTCATACTATAAAACCTAAATCAAAGCTAAAGTACTTTTGTGGCACCTTTTACACTTTACTAAAACGAAAGGACTAAATTAAGAGTGCTTGGTTAGAAGTCTCCTCTTTGATTTTTAGCTTGCTTTGGATCGAATCCTCCCCCAAAAAACTATTTAAAAATGTCATCGAAACCTCCCATATTTTGTCTGCCCTGCCTGAATCCTCCAAATTGACTAAAAATGTCCTCATGGTTGGTATTATTATTTCCTTGGTGAAAATTATTGTAGTCGGCAGCATTACCTTCCCCTGAATTCCCAGTTTGGTCATACATTTGTCGTTTGGTAGTATCAGAAAGTACCTCATATGCGCTAGATAGCAACTGATATACTTATTAATTTGTGTGAATCTCTCTTTAGCTTATGGAGTGGCATTTTTATCAGGATGGTATTACTGGGCAAGTTTGTAATAAGCTTTTTTAATCTACTTGGCGTCTGCTGATTTGTTTACCCCTAATATTTCTAAAGATAGGCATAGGTCTACCATAGAGATCTTTGCTTGCTTTTTGGGATACTCGGAAATAGGTGTTTTTGAAGATTGTTTTGGGATATGAGAAGAGGGCTTGTCTCAGAATGTTCATAACTTTGATAAAATTAACTTTGGTCAAAAATATATTAAAGGCTACAGAAGGCTGAGATGCCCCTAAAAAACTATTTATTGTTGTTTTTAATATACTTTTCATTTATAATCACTGCCTCCCAATACATTTTATTTTTATCGGTTAGGACAATCTATATGAGCTGATTCGGCAATTTTCATTCATTATCATTAGACTAATGCAAAATTCTAGCTAATAGCAAATACGATACGGCGAATGTATTAACGTAACCTCTTCACGAATGTACGCACGGAAAAAGCAATATCTCGCGAACTGGGAAACGGAGCCTTACCAAACTTGGGAATCTGCAACCAACACTGAGTTAGATCCCTTTATTCAACGGTATCATCGACTCATGAGCCACGAGTTTTAAGAAATCCCTTGCTTCTTTTAAAACAAGCTAACCCCTAAGCTATAGATCAAGTGGCAGGGAAGTTCAGGTTTCCAGCTGAATTTTGGAAAATACGGTGATATAAAGTATAGCAAATTGCCTATAGATGCAAAAAAGGAAATTTTGAATCAGCTGTAAAGTCTGTTTTACAGCGAAATTTCAAAAAAAGCTCAATCAGAAAACTTATGCAAAAGGTGACTCAAATGATGCCATACAATTATACTAAAAATCAAATACTTATTTTTTGAAAAACTAGGTTTTCCTTATCTCCCTATTTATGAAGCCCTAGAGACTCTTTTGAACGAACAGGCCGAAATGTTGTATAAAGCTGCGAAGGCACATTCAAGAAGAAGTTGATTAAAAGCGATTCCACCCAAAGATCAATCACCAACTCCTCTTTAGTTAATATTTTAAGCTCCTAAATAGGAAAATAACTACTTGAAATTCATCGGAGATACCCTCCTGGCCAGAAATCCATTACAACTTAAGTCTAGCTTCACACGTTTGAATAATAATCACAAGGTCGAAGATTGTGAAAACACCCTTACCATCTTTTTGCTTTACTTAACGTCTTAACAACTCTTCAGCATCTATGTACACGCCTAAAATATGCTCAATAGAGATTTTCAAAAGCTTGAGTTTGGCTTCATCTCTTATAGGAAAGAATATGGACTTGAAGGCGTCTTCTATTTACTGCTGATCAATAGATGTAATCAGTTTTTAAGGAGTGTTTATAAGAGAGCTAAACTTTTGGTTTATGATATATCTGAGACAATAAACAGCTAATTTGCGATTATTTACATAATGTCTGCTTTCGTAAAACTTTATTCCTTTGTAAAACCTGTGAATGCAAAAGATAGTGCCAATAATTTGAAAAATGTAGGTATTTGCTACATTCGCCACAAAGAACAAGATCCAGAAAATGATAATTGATCTTCTGCGGTCTGCCCAGCAAATTACGTTAAAGATTTTTTACAAAGTGTTCACTGCAGCAGAAATCATGCGGAAAACCAATTCAACTATTTTCTTAATTTCATAGACTTTCTATAAAAAACTTGGACTTTATTATATGACTTTAAATGGTTTTCCATGCACGTAAAAGTTCCACTATTAGTACTTTCTGTCTTTTGTTTATTGAGTTTTCTATAGTTTGCCAGTTGGAGTCAACCTGAAATCTCTTTTTATGGCAGTTAAATTATTCGTCCATTGTAAAAACTTCAGCTAATTTGTACCAATGCAGAGTGGGACCTGAAAGTTATTGTGAATATGATTGAAAACGTAAGTGTTCAAAACCTGAAGAATGAATTTGCGTGAAGATGGGTAGTGATAAAGCATGGCAAATATGAAAGAGTAAAGAAAAAGTCTAAAGTAGCTAAATGCAGAGCCAAAGTTGAAGAGCAAAATGAGAAGAGCAAAAAAGGCGTAGCTCATTCTTGGATATTTGAAGAGATAAACGTTTCTCCAAAATGCAGTGATAAAAAGTGCTATATTGCCTATTAATCGCAACACTCTATCAACTGTAATGACTAGTTAATCAGTGTCAGAGGTACTCTTTAGTCCAGATAAAATAACACCATCGTTTTAGTTTGCATAGGAATCTGCATATATGCTGGAAAAGTGAGAATAGTTGACAACTGAAAGCTATAACAAACCTCCGTAGATTTGCGTTTAGTCAACTTATTTTCCGATCTTTGCAGTAACTCTTTCCAGTCCGTATCCTGAAGGATAGCTAAAATAGTCGGAAAAAGAAACTTTATGGCTTCCAACACACTTTTATTGAGATTCATGGCGTATTATCCCGTCATTTTAGAGCATAATGACATCAATGAAGACATTAGCAAAAGCATTTGAGATAGGGCTAAATAAGGATGAATCTACATTATAAAGGTTTGCCGAATATTCATGGGCTAAGTGAAGGAAAATGTCATTCTTTTTGTCTCATAAACAAGTCCTGATGTTTTGATTCTTAGATATACTATAGGAAGAGTTTTAGGATTGCCCTTGGTAAACTTAAGGTTGTGAAGGATTATGAATAGCTTTCCGATTGGGTTGAACACTCCTTCAAAATCAGTAATCAGCTCAGACCGCGAAGCTTTACTCAAAATCTATTTGATTTTACTTAGTTGGATTCCAGAGCCTTCTTTGATTTTGATCATAAACTTTTTGAAGTCATGTTCATGTGAGATAGTCTATATTGATAGCCAATTACAAGAATATTTGTATCTTCAGGAAACCTTGGCTCGTTATCTAGCTCCATTTTTTAGCAAAAATGGTCAAATAGATTTTTGTTGCGACGTAAATACTCAATCTTCGCCTGAAACAATTCGATTCTGCTTTTGAAATTATTATCCTTTTTAATAAAAGTTTTACATTTTTGTGCTTGTAAATAAGAAGACAACTATTTTAGAGCTTTAAATATCTTTACTTCCAGTCATGCTAGTCTTAGAACCTTATCAAGACTTAAGTTGCCATAAATGCTCTTAACAACCCCTCTTAACTCAAATTTTAACTATCTACAAGCTGAGACACAGATGGCTTCTCCTAGAGCTTAGGTATTGACTTTTTCTTCATGCTCTCATAATGGCTATATACTTGTGCTGATTCATACATTTCACTATAGTCTTATGAGCTATGACTATTCAAGGAATTTTAGCTTAGTTTACGAGATCTTTAGCCTTTTGGAGAGGCAGAGAGCTCACTATTGGTTATTTTCGGTTGACCTTTTGGTTGATTACCGACTAAAAACACGTAAAGTGTAGAGAACAGCCTGCGATTGGTTTAGTTGGTCATTTTTTCAAGAAAAATCAAAATGATTTTGTTAAGCATTTCTTAGAAATAGCTCCTGCGTGTTTCCTCTCGATTCACAACTTGGAACTTAGATGGGAACTAACCCAACCCTAAATCAATGTTTTTAAAGTTCATATGAATAACTTGATAAAGAGCTTCAAATTAGCTGTAGCGTTTGAGACACCGAACAACTGGCTTGTTGCCAATGCAGAGCTAGACTATGTATTTCTTGATTAGGTATTTGTACTTTATGTTGAAAGATTTCTTTGATGGCCCCTATCACTTTGATTCTGGATTCATAAGCCTTTTAAATGAAGAGATTTAGTTAGAGATTGCAAAACTCTTGTTCCTTTCCAATCTACATATGAATATTATATATTATGCTCAAGTATTTTATAGAGGAAGAATAGCCACACATCCAAGAGTAAACTCTCAACATCATAAAAACAAGATTTATCAAAAAGAGGAAATATCGGCCTTTCCACCTTGATTGCCAGTTCACGCGCAAAAAGTTATGCTATTGCGCATCACATCCCGTCTCCGAAATCTCGCCAGAAAGTCGCGCGCAGTTGTGGGAAAGTTGCGAACCAGCCAGCAACTTCTACAAAGGAACTGAAGAATAAAACATTCATAAAGCCGAAAAGTTGGTAACTAAGTTTTAAAATAGTTTACGAACGCAGCATCAAAAATTCGAAGTCTAAGCAAAGAATAACTAGCTTAATTTGTGAGGAACTTCCGTAGTGAAAAGAATCTGCATATTGGTGAGAATGGTGAATACGAGAATGTGTGAAATGATTGAGTATATGGTAATAATTGGGCATAATGCAAATTGAAAGATTCAAACTCATGTTTTTGTAGTACTTGTCTATCCTGTATGGACCTTCAAAGGTTAAGATAAGTTCATTCATTTTGACGCACAAATGTTGAAAATTAGAAAAAAAACATCATTTTATTATCCTTTACAGCACTAATGAAACTAATTGAAGGGTGCGATTGTTCGTTGCATGGAATAACAAAGAAGATTTGTAGTAGTAAATGATTGACTAATATCGTTTGAAGCTTCTGTGTTGACACAGGTCTTTCCTGTTTATTCAAAAACTTCAAGAAAAATTATTTTATTTCTCTTGACTCACTTTTCATGATTAGACTATTTAAACCAAAAGTTTGGTAGGGAACAAATTGCCGAAAAAAGCTATTTTGCTGAAAAAATGTTCATAAAGCTCCATGAATAATAATGTTTTTTAAGATTGAGGTATTGAAAAAAAAATATTGAAAATGAAAGTCCTTGAAATAAAACAACTCTTTTTCTTTCTCGCTTGTTTTCTACAATCTTTTAGTTTCAGATTTGCAAATATCAATAACGCAGTTTACCAAACATTTTTTACCTGACTATTTTATTTTGAGAATTTAAGCTCATGAAGCCAAAAAACAAGGTTTGGCTGTATAAAACATGGTAGACTTTGATATCATCTCTGATTTAGGCATTAACCATTCATCAACTAAAAATACTGTAACTCGATAAAACCTGCATCAATAATTGGATTTATGATAGTAAATCCAATTCTCAACCTACAGAAAACCGGAACGACAACTTGGGCTTTTACAAAATCAGACATACCTCTCAGAAGAGATAAACGTTAACATTCAAATTACTTGGTTTCGTGCTTAACTTCTCATCAATGAGGAGTTGAAGTGGAAAGAAATGATTTCCCATGGTTTGCCATCGGTTTCATGAATTTAACTTATAAAACTTAAAATAGGAAGTATTCCTTATATTTATAATATTAGACCATGGGAAAACGATATCTGCCAGTAGTCATCAAACAAAGAGGATTCAAAATCTTTTAAGACGACCTGAAAGTGTTGAGGTGCTTTAAAAGAAGATCTCATCCTCGTATACCTTTCTATGAGTCTTCTGAAGACCTCGATGCTTCCTTAGAAATACTGAGTGTTGGAAAATCAATCGATTAAGAGTCTTAAGCCACTCTTCAATCAGTCACTGAGTCTCAGTGATCTTTTTATATATTTTATCTTCTCTCTTCTTTCATATTAACTGAAAAAAAAATCTAAAGCCCTTTCTGGGAACCGTTCAAAATAACAGCAAAAAAACAATCTTTTCTAAAAATATACTTGGTCTATTCACAAAATATTACTACAGATTATTTGAAACTAAGGTAATTTTACTAGAAAATAAGGCAAATTCTAAGAATCATGGTTACTGGTGTCAACATTGTGACTCATAGTACTAATCAAATGAAGACCTTTATTGTTTATTTTGCTCCCAAATGACCTTAAATGTCAATGTTGTTAAGATCAATAAAATCTAACTTTCTACAGTTGATGTAGATCGCCGAGAAGCTTTTTTGAATACTGCAAATAAAGAAGTCAGGCTTTCACATTTAATTTTTTATAAAAAACTGGGACGAAATTTAATTTGACTACCCTTGCTTGGTTTGAATACTTCTGTTTGAATAAAATCCAACTTTACAAAAGTGGAAACCCCTCTGCTTCTATTCATCTCCTTCAATCACTGTCTATCATCTTATTTTACATTATTACACATCTAGTTCTATCTTTTTAGGATTAACTTTTTCTATGTTTTTCGATTTAGCAGAAGCTTTGTTTTCTTCATGTTTTTAGGGTAGCAAATCTTTCTTAACTTCAGCCTTCCACAGTGATAACTCCTATAGGCCAATCTTCAATCCAATAAATAGTGATCCTGATATACATAGATCTTCCTTTAAGCCAAGTGTATTCCAATCAAGCATTGACTTTATTTTATAACTTCAATCCTTGATAATATAAATTAATAGTAATTTAAAATGAATCAATAGAAAGCTGATTACTTGATGCAGCTGAAGAAAAAGCTGAGAACTTTACAAATCAAAAAGAACTTCCTTATGATTTAATGCCAAAAAAACAAAGAAAAACTGGATTAAGTAAGAGAAAAAGCTCATAGACAATGAAGGATTCTAAAAAGGCTTAATGATATAGTATCACTCTTTTCTGATTTATTCGATTTATTCAACCACAGCTACTTATTTTATCTTAGTGGATTCTCCACTTCCTTTGCTATTTCTCAAATTCTGAGCCACTCTCCCCAAACCCTCCTTCTCTAGCGCTTGAAGAATTTCTTACTTTCCGTATTTTTTCTTCTAAATGCTATTTTGTGTGAATAAGATAAAAAGGGAAATGGCCTTAGCAAACTCTTTCTTGAACTCCAAGGTCACAACTTTTTAAGGAAAATGTTTTTTAACGATTCTGTTGGTTATGCCTAATTGCGGCAAGATGATGCAGTCCTCTTAAGGATTGGTCTATTGTACAAAACTCATGGCGCAATTATTTTGTATTAATAATGTAAAAACAAAGCTTTATATTAAAGTAAGCACTCAAATCAAGAATACTAAACTTCATCAGCTCGATTAAATCTCCTAAACTCATATTTACGCATTAAGATCTTTTGAACCTCTTCAACTTTGCATACTAATTCAAATTCGATTCTTTGCTTCACGAAGGCGATAAATTGATTGAGTTTTAGTAAGATGACTAAGCTTGTGACTAAAGTAAGGCAACAAATCTTGTCTTCTTGCTGCATCCTATTCCTAATGCTCTCACGACAATCAAATCGATGATTGTCAGAAACTAGGCCAAATCAATCACTCAAAAACAATATCATATTTGCTTTATACCCAATATAGATATCATTTGTCTTCAAGAACTGGAAAGATTAAACATCAAAAGCAAAGTCGAGATTGCCTCTTTTGATTTTGGGCTTATTCCTTTTCCTAACCGATTGATTAGTCTCGAATTGAGTGCTTACTGCAATGAAGTTGACTACTTTAACAACTGTGTTGAGGGGCTTCTCAGGCTTTCCAAAGCTAATGGACAGTTTCAAAGAATTGTTGGCAAAGGAGATAGAGCTCAAGTAAAATGAAGCTTATTTAGATTATTTTGAAGCATTTTGAAAAAAGAGGTGAGGAATAACTTTTTAATGAGCCTGAAAGAGATGCCAGTCTTCTTGTAGTTATAGACCGAAAGATAGATCTGATCACCCCATTAGTCACAGCTCATTCGTATGAGGCACTGATTGACCATTTTTTCGGGATAAATTTGACTAGCATAAAGATTCCATAAAAATTTCTAGGCAAAAATGGGAATAAACTGTAGCCTTATCGCCTTTACAATCGAGATAAAGTCTACGATGACTTAGCTCACATAGACATTGTTGATAATCTGAAACATCTCTAAAAGATTCGAGTTCAGTTCAAGAATGAAGTCACAAATAGAAAGCTGGCTGCACAAACAGCTGAAGAAATTACTGAAGTAACTTCGAATTGGGGAGTCAAGTATGAGCAAACCAACAATCACCTATCAATAATCAACTACATTCTGAATGTAATGAGCTAAGAGATGCATTTCCGAAACCTAATCAACATCTAAATGTAGATCCTAGAAAAAGGAAAGACCTAATTAGAGTCATTTCACTATCTTACCCTCAACTACCCTCCTTAGCAGATACTAAAGTTAATATGCTTTTATAGTCAGATTTATCCGACGACCAACTTCTACACTCGCTATGAAAAGTAATTGCTTGAAATTATGGTCGGAAATTACTCCAATCAGCATATTCATTCCTTTTATCAACTACAGAAAGCAGGAATTCTTAAAAACTCAAAAATAAAGAATAAATGGTAGCAAATCTGCCAAGCTTATGATTTGCTTCCTTTGTAGCAGCATTCATATACAAAAGTTCACATAAAGTACTCAGCACTTTCTGTAAGATTTATTGAGATGCTAATAAAGGGAAGACTGAGTCCATAGGCTTCTGCTTTGTTGGGTAAATAAAATTACTTGAAAGGAATGTAAAGAGAAAGCAAAAGCATAAAATAACTGTTTATCTTTTACATAGGAGGAATCACCTATGGTTAAATCTCTTGTTTAAGATTGCTGGAAAAAGATCTCGGCATAAAAATCTACATATTGACAACCAATCTCCTGAGTAGAGCAGATTTGATTAAAAGAGAACTTTGGAAAGGCAACTTTTGATTATAAACTTTTATTCTAAACTTTATCTAAGCACAAAATAATCAAGTAGCTCAAATCAATCAATATTTTTGTTCATCGTTTACTATAAAGTGCATTAGACAGTTAAACCTTCCAACAGCATCAATAAACTCAGTAAAATGTACACTGAAGACCTGTTCCATTCGTCTAAAGGAAACACAATGTATGGCATCACCACGGATCCCAGTTTGCCTAATCCTGCACAGAAATTATAACCTTTCATTCTTATCCTTGTCGAATAAGTTTCCGTAGTCAATGGGTCAACAATCAAAAATACATTTTTCATAAAAAAATTTGAAATAGAGCCAATAATAACTGAATGAGTGAAAGAGAAAAGCAAATGACTTATTGAACCAAACAGATTAAAGATAACAAGAGATCTTTTTCTACCAAAGATGATGTTGTCTACCAGAAAGAGTGAAACAAAGATACATGGAATTTCTCCAACCACAGTTATTAAGTAGTTATGCAGGTTTATATGTGATGAAGACGTAGAAATATGCATCGCTTCTACGCTGAGTTGAGCGTAATAGCAGAAGTTATTCCCAAACCAGACGAATAGTAAAGTTATCGTTTTTGAACAATATTAGGGTTTAAACAGTGAAAAGTAACTGGCTTCAGCTTAAGTTTCCAGTGATTAAGAAAACTAAGCAGATATTTACTTTCTGTCCTCTTCTGTTAGGAGATTATATTACTCTGGGTTATTTTGCAGCGAGATTTTATCTAGAACCACGAAAGCTTACTAAAATCTATTTTGGGCTAAAAGATATCTGGGAGACTAGAAAAGAATGAAAACAGCACCAAAAAGAACAACCAAACTTGGAAAACAGCCACAAAACATCATTGCTTTCCAGTTAGTCTGACTTAAGTCATCTTTAATGAAGAGATACCCCAAAAGAATTCCATACATTTTGCCTATTGAGATAGAGAAATTAAGAAAGACTATGAATTTACCTCTAAATTTGGTTGGGCATATCTAAATGAACATAGTTGAGATTACAGAAACGCTGAAACCAAAAGCAAAACCAAAAACAAATCTTATGAAAAACAGCAAGAGAAACTCATTTGTTAAATAGTAGATAACTCCTGAGATGATCTGAAGTAAAGCTCCAAAGATAATAATTGAGCGCCTGCCATGTTTGTCTGATAATTGACCGCTGCAAACTGAGCCCAAAACTGTTCCAATAAAAAATAGACTCGTAATTAAAGAGATGGCTGAAGAAGTAAACCTTGAGTCGATTTTCTTTAGAATAGGGTTGAGAAAAGAACTTAGGATCACTTCAACTCCATCATTAATTCCCACACAAGAAAGAATAACAAATGATTGAATTTGGTACTTGCCAAAACCTATTTGCTTGTCTATAAACTACTTTAAAAGCATTTTGCTACTTAATTATATTTAACGTCAAATCATCTAAATCAGGATTTTCTTTTTCTGTTATTATTTTGAAAAAGGTTTACATTAGATAAATATAAAAGAATGATTGGATACATAATAAATCAAGAGTGATTACCCTACTATGATGGGTCATATCTTACTTGTATTATATCTTGCACTTATTGAAACTTATATGGGCCTCTCTTTAGGTTCTTTCCTTCCACCTTTCCTAGCTTATAGAACAAAAAATAGATGAAAGTTAGTGCAATTAGCACGGAATAAATAATTAGCTTCGAGTCTAGTAATTAACGTTTCTGTAGCAACTTTGAAGCCAAAATCTCCTTTTTTCCTATAAAAACTTTGACTGAAGAAGAATTGCTAGGAACTGTAAATGAAGAAGATTATGCAGGGTTTAACATACTTTATAGTTAGGAGCTGTCAAATACTATTTTTACTTTCAAGGGTATGATAGACTTAGACGTCAAGGACAAAGTTGCCCCAACTTGTTTACTAATTACTTTAGGCTATAAAAACTAGAAAAGTGTGTAGAACTATTTAAGAGAATATTAAACTTACTCGTTAATGTTTGGGTCTGAATTAAAAGTCTTTCCTACTTCGTAGGCTAATGAAAAAGCACCTTGGTCTAAGGCCCAGTCAATATACTAAATCATGAATGATTTACCACTCCATCTGCCGTATATCCCAAGCTTTGGAAGCAACTTTGGATTGTAAAATTGTTTTCTCTAAATACTTTTACGACTTCTTTGTATGCTTCAAACAAAGGATGATTTTGAATTTTCTGCTATTTGGCATCTGAAGCATAAGGGTATATCCATTGATTACCATATGAGTGGATATCGATTGCCATAACAACCTTGAAAGTTTTAAAAATTTGTTTGAACACTTGAGCTTATTGTTCGGAAAAAGGTTAAATCCCTCTGTATTATTCATTGCATGGATCTGAAGAACTTAGTATTGTTCCAAAGCTAGAATCAAAATTGCGATTTATGTCAACTCCTACAGAGCCGGATTGGCATTTTTTATCTCCTTTATTGAAATTTTTTCGTATCTCCTATTTACGAGAATTTGGCTTAGTGAGCTACTTAAAACCATCTGGATTGACAAAAGGGTAGAATATGATGAGACCTGTTTACAAGAAAGTATCTAAAGCAGGAGGCATTTTATCTGTAAGCATATTCTCATACAGTTTGAATGCCAAATCTAAGGAATAAGGTTCTCGCGCATGCATATAACTGTTTATAACGATCGTAGGTTTGGCAGCTAGTTGGCTCAAATTTTGAAAAGTATATTCTGATTTATAGGAAATCTACTAGTGATTGTGAAAATTAACAGCTAATTATTGTTAACTGTCCGTCCTATTGTGTGTACTTTGGAATAGATATTCGGTTTTTTAGTCTTTTCTGTCACTCTTATGAAGTCTTGTGGGCTGATATAACATTCGACTATGGCTACTATCATCATTAGCACAGTTGGAAAGCAAAGCACTTTCATTTCAATTCTTTATTATTTATTTGAATTAATTATTTGATTTGCTTCAGGCAAATAGACTCAAAATTAGGAAGTTTTGAAAATTTTGAAAGGGCAAAAAGAGAGTAGTATTCTAGATATTAATTTGCATAGTTATTTATAAATTATTTCTTCGATGTTCTAAAAAGAAAAGATCCCTAGAAAGGTGGTTCGTCTCATACGAGAAAAAAGATTTGTACTAGACTGCAACAACTTTCAAAAATCACAGTTACCCTAATATAACTCTTTTAAAGATAAATTTTTGGGATATATAGTTTCCTGCCCTTGCAATCACTCACTACCGAAGCGATGCCGCTCAAAGCATAGAAAAAATTATCTAAACACTTAAACAACAGAAACTAATAATACATTAAACAGCTCTGAATTGAATGCTCACAAGAGTTCTAATTAGTTAGTGAAGTCTTATTCACCCAGCATTCACAAAGAGCTTACTAAAATTTCTACAAAAGATAAACTTAAAAGAATAGTTCGAAATAATTGGATCATTTATTGAAAAAAATGCGGTCTGTTTGATTATTTAATTGATTATTCGATTCTTATCAAGATATTTAAAGCGCCTTAGAATGTATTAAAGATTAAATGCTTCCATACTTTTAATTTCTCTGCTATTATATTTTAATAAAGAACTTTGCTAGTTAGAATGTTTAGAAAAACAATCAAAAAACGACCCTAAATGCCCTCAATGATCGATTTTCACAATTTTGTGCACTGTAGAAGTCAAAAAGAGAAGATTATCAATGTAAAAAGTGATTAATAAAGAATCCCTTTTAGTAAAATTGGAAAAAGGCCATTACTTTAGATTAAATGCTCGCACTCTACAAACCTCAACAAGGTGGGATTCCTCCTTCCTCAAAAACCCATACAAAAAGTGATTATTTGCTTCAATATCCGCTGCAAAAACGTCGCTAAAACAAGGAAGAAATTATCTGGAGTACAAACTAGTAGAGCGAACTAAACAAATTCTTTAAAATGGCAGAAGGAATGACTCGCTGGGAATAAATCTTTTAGTACAATCACATATAAAAAGCTGCAGCCAAAATTGATAAGACAAAAGCTGGCCATCATCATAAGCCCAAAACTCTTTCGGAAAAGTAAGTATAGAAATAAACAAATGGGTTGAAAAACAAAAAAAGAAGATAACATCATTTTAGCTGCTCTTCTTTAGCTGGATTTACCAATCTCATTAGAAAATCTAAAACTGCTCTTAAGTCTCAAAAACAGTAATTATAACGGCTACAGAAGCTAGCCACAAAGCAATATGGCCTCAAATTCAAAGAAAAATCTAATCTAGACTAGATTTAATTGAACATTGAAGAGTTCAAAAAGAAAGATGAGTAAATTATTTAAGAATTTATCACTACTCTTGCAAAACCTCCCAAAGAGGCTAAAAAAACTATATCTTAGAAGATTAATAGCTCAGTTCCAATCCAAATTTAACCCAAAAAACCTTTTCCTTACATTTCCGAAGAATCTCCGTTGGGAGAAATTCATTTGCCGAAGAGTGCTCATTGTTCAAGCAAGAAACAATATTTGCGTATTGAGTGTGATTGATTATATATTTTATTAATGGGTCAACATTAGCTTTAATGGTAAGCTCAAGAACTGTAACTCTAAACATATAAAGTTCAAGCAATCTCGAAGATATTCATCGTAATTTCGCTTACAGAATGCTAGTTCTTGAAATTAGGCTCTATGGCGAAGGCAAAGGTATTCAAGAAAAGCATTTTAGTACTACTTAAGCAATTACAGAACTTACGCAGCTCTACATGGTAGAATTTCGATTATCAAGAGAGCAGTTGAAGTTTTGTAGGACAAATATGCTCAGGGATTTTAATTTTTTAACTCCAAAATACAAAACCTGCTCAAAAAAAGATCTGTTGTGTAATAGTTACTTCGCTAAACCAAATGCTCTGTTAAAGATCGCGAAAAGACAATGAAAGTTATTGAAAAAGCAGAGATAAATGATAGAAAGGAAGATTATGATATGAGACTTAGTTTAGAAAATCCTTCAAATAGCAGATAGAGGGTAAAGGAAATCATAAAAAACTCTGAATTAAGGCTTAATATGATTGAAAGCCGCATTAAAACTGGATTACATTAGCAACATAATCTATTAGCTCAGAGGATCAAGGCAAGAAAACTGAAATCTTAATCAAGCACAAAAGATCCAAAAGACGAAGTGGAGGGATTCTTTTTACTCAAAGAGCAATTTTAATACTCTGATTAGCTAAAGAATAAGGTAAATATTGTGTCAGGCAAATATTAGAAGACTTAACCACTAAGAAAAACCGCTTTAAAAAATAAATCCAAACCGAATTTGTTCAGTAGCTTTTCTCACATCAAATTCTGATTTTGAGGTTTATGACTTATATCACTTCTTTAGCTAATACATATGCTTTATTTAGCCTTTTAGTAATTTGTTTTATTAAGCGATTTTGTTCTAGAGTTAATAATTTATAATGAGTGAGGTTTTCAACTTTAAGAAAAAGGACCTTTTTTAGGATAGTCTTCCCAAACTCGCAAACAATAATGAGAAAAAGTAAGCAAAAATTCCTGAAAATAGCTATAAAGAGTACCAGTCATTTGCAGAGTTTGATCTTCATGAAGACATTGTTTCGTGCCTAACACGAATGGGCTACATAAAACCAACTACTATTCAATCACAAACACTTATACACTCACTTCAAGATGCTGATTTGCTTTGTTTGTCGTAGACGGGGAGTGGAAAAACGCTTTCTTTTGTACTTCCTATACTCAACTATATTTGCAAAACCTACAAAAATGAAAAAATTCCTTATGGATTGGCACTTATCATATCTCCAACAAGGGAGCTTTGTATTCAAACAAATTAGTATTTCGAGAGATTCAAACAAGCAGGCCTTGAACAGTTAAAGTCAGTGGTGTTATACGGAGGAATAGATCCTATGAAGCAAGTACTGTAAATCGCTAAAAAGCCGCATGTTATTGTTGCCACTCCTGGACGTATTCTCGACCATCTTCAAAACACTAAAGGTTTTCATTTGAATAATATCAAGTATCTTGTACTAGACTAAGCTGATAAGCTACTTAACAAAGATTTTGAGGAGCAGTTTAATCAAATCATATAACTGATTCCTCAAGAAAGAAGAGCTTATCTTTTTTCAGCAACTTTGACAAGCAAAATTGAAAAACTGCAAAGAGTTTCTCTAAAAAACCCAGTTAGAGTAGAAGTAAGTCAAAAATATCATACTGTGTCAACTCTTTAACAGTTTTACGTTTTCATTCCCTCAAAAATGAAAGATTGTTACATTGTTTATCTCCTAAACAAATAGAGAAATGTAAAATCGATTATCTTTACTCAAACTCGGCTAGGAGCCTAACGCCTAACTCTCGTTTTAAATGAATTAGGTTTCAGTGTCTAATGCCTTCATGGAGATATGAGCCAATCCCAAAGAATAAAGTCTCTTTAAAAATTCAAAAAAGACTAAGTCAAAATCCTAGTAACAACAGACGTAGCTGCAAGAGGAATAGATATATCCATGATTTAGCTTGTTTTTAATTACGATCTTTGCGATCCAAAGAGCTATATTCATAGGGTTGGAAGAACAGCTAGAATAGGTAGATAAGGTAAGTCTATCACCTTAGTAACTCAGTATGATGTCTAAGCTTTCAAAAAAATTGAAGAAAAGTTAGGTTTCTAAATGAAAGAATTCCCGACCATATCAAAAGATGCAGAAGTATTTTTGGAAAGGCTAGAATTAACACATCAGGAAGTCAGTAAAAAGATGAAGAAAAATAAAAGATAAAGCTTTTTTGATAAACTGCAATGATTTTTATAGATCCAATTAAACGACTTTATTATTTTATAGGAAAACAGGTATTCCGCAAACATCTACCATCAAAAGACAACTTCCAAAGCAGGGCTATTCACCAGATCTCAGTAAATATGTTGCAAAAAAGCTAAGAATCAAATTAAACGGTGGCCGTGAGATTGAAGGAATTGTGATTGGAGTAGATGTCTTTATGAATGTAGCTTTGGCGAAAGCTTTTGAGCTTGTTGGAAACTAAAGGAATATTCTTTACAAAGTGGTTGTACGTGGAAATAGTATCTTAATGTGGTAGCTCTTGGAAAAAGTGATCAGTTGATATAAAGATCCTTATTTTTGACTTTCTCTAATAAAATAGGCCTAAAATAATCCCAAAAGCGCAATTTCTATAAGGAAAAAATCTTATAAATTATGCTGAAATTTCTTCAAGCCTAAAAAAGTTGTTTCTGACTTAAGCTAGCCTAAGTTGAAAAAAACCTTTTCTGATTTTACAAGTTATAATATTTAAATGTCGTCCTCTGGAGATTTATATGTAAAAAGTCCTTAACACAGAGCTATAACTAATCTGAAGCCTATGGTCTTCTGACTACCGAATTAATATTCATCGCTATACTCTTGGTAATGTTCCTTTATTGGCACTACGTCAATCCTGAAACATTAGATATTACTCAGGAGCTTTAAAAGGACTTACTTTAAGCCTCTCCCGTTTAAGTTCCAGCTCAATGATATACCTTCATTATGAATTCATATGAATCATTTGTAAGTCAACTTTCTTCCACTAATAATGTCGACATGTTCCCCTTTCTGTGGAAGATTAGTAAAATTGTTAGCACGGTATGCGTTGTCTCTATTCATGGCAAAATCTTAAAATCCAAAGGTCAAGGTTCTCATTTCTCCTGTAATTGGATTAAAACGTTGAGCACCTCTATCTCTAAAGTTAACCTTCGTTTTCTCCTTTAAGTTACTTTGCCCAAACTTTTACATGGCTGTAGTCATAAAGTGCTGTGCAGGAGCAATTGGATCTCCCAGTGCAATTCCTTCTTCTTTTGGTTTAATCATGAGAGGAGGCCTTACTTTTTCGAAAGGCTTATAGTCAGCTTTGGTGAGAGAATTGAAGTAGTTTTTTTCATCAACGGCTAGCTGGAAGCTTGATTGGTTTGTATTTTTATTAACTTTTTGATAGGCTGGTGTGGATTTATTCGCACTGAAAAAACGTTGGAATGATGTGATGTTGTCATTGGGGTAGGCGTGTGTGTACTAAAATTGATGAATATTTCTAATGCGAGGAAAATATTTTTTGTTGACGTGCTTTTAGACCTATAGAGAACCAATTCCTTTGAAAAGTCCCCTATCAGGTTTATTGATTTCCATAACTTAAATTTATTAAGTATTAAAACAGATGAAACAAAGTTAAAACTGCTGGTTGCTTTATTGAGATTTGAAATTTGATTGAAAAAGCTGAAGATTTTACTTTATTATGTTTCTGCAAATATTAAACTAAATAAAAATGGATTTAGGAAGCTCTTTTGCCCTGTTTTTTGTTATCGCGTTAGTCTTGAGTCTACTATTTTGCCTGCTCCTCAAGTGGAATGCTTATCTGATGAAAAGAAAGAGGAAACAGGCTGTACAAAGGCTGTAAACTCTTTAGCGAACTCATGAATCAGTTTACAATCATGACTATGAAGGAGAATATGACTAATATTGCTAGCGCAAGTAATAAAAGAAAGAAGAACTAGACTAGAAGCTATTGCAAGAAGAGCTCATCTTGGATTATCCTCTAAAAAGATAAATTTTCAAAGTTTCTAACGATTTGTATGGCCTATCATCTTTGAGGCAAAGGCTAAATAATTCACTTAGCTCTCATGATCCTTATGCATTCCACCATTAGATGATTCCTCTCAAGCAAATGTCCTTCAAGAAGCTTAATACTATGTAAACCAAAATAGATAGTAGTTCTGAGCGGAACTTTAAAGAGTACATCAAGAGACTTATTTGTTACTAGAAATCTGGAATAACTCTAGTTGAAGTTTAAAATCACACGTTAAAAAAAGAAGGTGAGAATTTAATCTTGAAAAAGAAAGTCCAATAAACTCTGATATAGGCCAATGAACCTGAACTCGAAAACTTTTTATAAAGCTTAGGACTATAGCCATAGTTTTATGGTTGCAGCAAAATCGTCTATCAAGTGGATACAAGTGAGCTAAAAAACAATTCAACTTGCACTTTGAAATCCTTAGTAATAAGATAGCTAAAGTTGATTATAAGTAAGTAAGAATACTTGGAACTTCTTAAAGGTTTAAAAAGAGAATGAATCGCTGAAAAAGAACACTCTCAACATGATTTCTTATACCATGAATTTGATTGAATCTTTAATAGTTAAGTTAATTGTATAATAAAGATGGAAATCAAGTTCAAACTTACTTGTATACTGTTAGCAGCTTTGCTTACGAATCAAAGCTCCAAAGATATTCCTGTAAAGCCTATTATACAGTCCATTCCTCAAATAGATAATACTTATAACGTCGTGCATACATCTATTTATCCTATTTCAACTGACAGCAGATTCAGCACAAATACTCCTCAAGATTTTTTTGTACAAAAGGCACTCAAAAATAAGAATAATTTCGGGGTATAACAGAAAAAATAAGTCTAAACAGTCACTAATCAAAATCAAAAAAACTTCAATCAGAGTCCTGCTATGCTAGTTCCATTAAGCACTACTCAAGCCAAATCATCTGATTCTCAGTAGAAATCAGCGAAAAGGGAACCAATTACAGCTAGCATGCTTACTGAAAACAATAAAAAAACTATAGCCTGGGCTGTACCTAAATTGACACCCCTAAGTAGCTTTGTTGTCTAAAATGGAGTTCAACGCTAAGTGAACTAAATATTTACATAAAAACCTCCAGTAATTTAGTATGTTTAATAAGGAAAATTACCTAGCAAGCTTCCTTCTATGCCAAAACCTAAATATTTACCAAAGCCAGCTACTTCATAAAGTCAGCAATCTTGGTCACAGCCAAAACCCCAACCACAACTTCAACCAGAACCTCAAATAAAATCACAACCTTAACTTCAATAATCTTAATCTCAGAAAAATAATTTGGCTAAACCTCCAGCAGAAGTAAACCCGAACCTTCAATAAAGACAAAGAGAAAGATATGAAAACCACAGAGGCAATTTACTTTGGGCAGTGGTTGGAATTTTGGTCCTTTTTATAGTGTTTGTGGCAGTGAGATCTCAAAAAAAGAAAAAGATAAGTTCTTTATCAATTTTGCAATCTAGGCTCGAAAGTTACAAAATCTAGCAAGAAGAATAAGACTAAGAATCAATTTCTAGGAGTAATTCATCACTACAAGATTAGTCAGGATCTGATGATTAAAATCTGGAAACAACTGCAAAATATTACAGAAGTCAACTGCAAATCTGATAAATTTGTATATAAGACACAACAAACGCATGTTAATTGTGTATTCATTCATTTTCAAGCTCATTATCTCTTAATGTTATTAGCTTTCTTGATACAAATGATCTTGAGGTCAAATCAAGTCAAAGCTCTCTTGAGCTGGATCTTTCGAATGCACCTTTTTGAATAAGGGTGCTTGGAATTGTTCAAAGAAATCGAAATTAACATTTTCCTTCTTGTTTTTTACATCTCTCACTTCAAGATAAACACTTTCGTATTAGTTATGAGATATCGAGTAAGAATTAGTTTTATTTGTGAAGATATTGTATTTGATGTTCTTTGCGACGTTAAAGATTCCTGATCGCATCACTAGCAGCTTTAAACTGAATCCTCTCTCTTCATTGAATTTCAACAGTAGCTGATGACTAGTCTTTCCTTACCAATAAAACTCATTTAAGTCACCATCTTTAAATTCAACAACGACTTTGATGTCTTTGGTATCAAAGATATTTTTTATTGAGAAGTCCACTTAAAGCTCAACCAGCATACTTTCTTAAAAGTTACATTAAACTTAGTCTTTCAGTAGTATTTTCACATTAAAAGGCAGTCTAATTCTGTTTCCTTCACTCTAAGTTGCTGTTATAGTGATGGGTTTAGGGTCAATTATGCCTTCTCTCCCTTCATTATCAGACCACCAAAAATATAACCTCATTCTGTTTTGATTATTGGCTTCAGACTCATCATTTTAAGGTTTTTTGTTTAAAGCGATTGATTCTTAGATAATGTTTAAAGCTGGAAAAGAGTGACCCACCAATTTGAACTCTTATAGCTGCTCTTGCTTCTAGTTCTTCTTCAAGAAAAAGAAGTAATGGCAAAGACTATCCAAGTTATTTGTTTAGACTTTCTTTATTTCAAAACCTCCCTCTATTATCAGAGATTTTAGTAGAGATAGCCTTGTTTTCTCCACAGAAGGATATTTTAATGAAAAGCTTAGAAAGAGCAAAGTTTTAGAGATTCTTTCACAAATTATATCTTTAACATCAGCTATTCTTTAAACATTGAAACAAGTTATTGCTCTTTGAACTCTAAATTGACCAGAACTGCGATACAAAAAGATCGCCTTTGTAATGCATTTCAAAAAATCACTAGATTTCAAAATAGGCATTTTTGCGTTTATTTTTAAACTTTTAGTCTCTCCAGGACCAATAGAAATATCAAATCTCTTTAAACTGAACCCAAAAATGTTGAAATTGTCGATTGCGATATAAACTTCTTCAATAGGTTGGCTTCCCTAGTTCTTTAAAATCACCTCCAATTCAGTTTTTTGCCCTTCATAGATTTTAGCTCCGTGTTGCATCTTTACTGAAAGCTTTGCACACTACTCAAGCACATTTAGCTTAAAATAGAAGCTCTTTAGGCTTGATTTACTTTCCCAAGGCTACAAAAAGCGATATATGCTTGTCATTTTGAAGAAAGTCCAAGTAATGTGTGAAAATTCATAGACTCCAACCTCTTTAGGAAGTATTTAAAACACTAAATTAATTTTTTGTGCTGGCTTAAACTCTAACTTTTATTGGGCAGGCTATATTTGAGTTATTTTGCATTTATAGTCATTTTTCATATGCAAATTAATATTACTGATCTCCATCTTTATGGGAAGAGGATTTTTAAAACTGAAACTTAAAATGATGGGTTCTCCAACAAAGGCATTTCTAACGTTTCTTTTAATAATAGGTTCTGACAATGGTCCATTTCCAATCCCTTTTATTCTAAAGGCAAGTTCTTTCTCCTCTGCTGTGACAGCATCAAACATCTTTAAAGTTTTCATCATGTTTTGTTTGCTCATTCCTTTGCTTGTTAGCTCAGGCTCTCCCAGAAAAACATCTCCAACATCTTGCCATTTTGAGCCTAAACTCTCTCCATTCTATAGCTTTTCGTCAAAAACATCTATTTTAAATTCTGAGACTTTTGGAACTTGAATGCAATCATCCGTTTAACGAGTCAATTCGTATGGTTAGACCCTTTAGATTTAAGCGATGGCTCTTAATTGCGTGTTGTATAACTTTGAAAACTAGTTTTACTACTAAACCTCAGGAAGAGGTACATCTTCATACATAGAGATTAAGTTTTTCCAAGTCAGCTGAATTCTTTCCAAACAGAATCGATATTTTTTAAGCTCAAGATAAGTCCGACTAAGACCTGTATTGATGTACTTTTAAATGATCGGAAAGGTATCTTTGTAAATGTAGCTTGCAATCAGTAAGCATCTTAGATGATGATCATAGAGCTTAAACTAACTAAACTTTGATGCAACTCTCACAATATCATAACCGTATCTTCTATGTTAAGGAGTAGGGTAAAGTAAATTCATGTTTGCATACTGCTCATGTACTAGAGAAGGGATAATTGAAGGAAGAGGAATCTGCTCTGAAGGAGTTTAATCATTAACTCCTTTTTTTATGTAGTAATAGTAGGTATTTTTGACGAAATCTTTGTCAAAATTTTTAAAACCATGCATAAAGTAAGTGATGTAAATTAAATAGCGGTAAAGTTTTTGTTTTCCGATTCCATGAACTCTTTTGAGCATAGTTTTTTCAGCATAAGCCTTAATTGAATCGTGGGCCTTCTGTCTGTTTCCTCCTGAAAAAGCATGCATACATATACCCAGTTGAATCATTTAACTCAGATTATAAAAAACCAATTGATCCCTGTCGTTAGGTGCAAATCTTTAGGCTAGATCTTTGTAAATCTACACAGCCTTTTTATAATCACCTAGTAAAAACAAAAAATCAGCTATTTCACGCATTTCAACCTCTTCAGAATTGTACCCTCTTTAATTTGTTGAAGTGCCTTTGAAAAAACTCAAAAATTTGTTTTTTGTTGTATTGTTTTACTCATACCTGAAACCCAAATATCGAATTCTCTCTTCTAAATAAGATCTTATTTTTTCTCGATGGTTGTAGATAAAATTTTTGAGCTGGACTTCTGAAGATTCGCCTATAAGTTTTATAGGGTCTGAAGCTTGAAGTTTGTAGTCGATTTTCAAAATAGCCCTTGGATAGCTACTCCAATCAATCGAATCTTTCGCAGATGGGCCGTTTATTTCAATTTTACAAATAAGGTTAGGTTAGAATCGATATTACTGCCTTAAGACAGATATGTGACTTTAGCATTCTTCCTGAGTGACTCCTTTTTCAATATTGTGCAAGAGAATAGCTATCGTTGGTATGTTCTTAATTCTGGCGGGGTTTAACAAGAACATTTTTTTCATTCTCATTTCCACTTCCTTCCTTATCTTCTAATACTAGCTTTTTAAGTTTTGGCCTTTTTCAATTTCTAGTAAGATAACCATTCCAACTGGCTGCTAGATAGTGCTCACCCTAAAGTTGCTTTCATCTAAACTCATTGCATAGATGTAGATTTTAGAAGCTTCTTCAAACCAAAAGAAGTTCAAGCTTTTGAGATAATTCTAAATGATAAGCTTAGAATCCAAATCCTCTTTCTTGAACTCTCTCGGAAGCTTTGATTTACTAAGTAATTTTTCTCGCAACACTTTGTTTATTTTCTAATCTTTAAAGCACTCATACTACTCAGCATCTATTGGACAAGTTTGGAACATCTATTTGATAGCCTTATCTTTGATGTTGTAGCTGATTCTCAAATCACTGGTCATTTGCCCATAGTATTTATGAAGAAAGATGGCTGGAGAAATGCCTTTTGCTATAAGCGATTAACGGGCAGTGTAGTTTGAGAACACAATGACTCTTCCGCAATATACGTCAGTGAGTATATCTTTGAGGCGCTCTTAAAACATGATTATCAATAATTCTGATAATTCACTTTGAAAAATCTAATTTGATAAAGAAAAAGCTTAAGGGAAATTTATGTTTCAGACTTATCTATGTTTTTAGTTGATATTTTGAGTCATATTTCTTGCATTTGATTCTTAAAAGCTGCAAATAATAAAGAAATCACACTGATATGCCTAAAAATTCAAGTAAAACTTTATCTTTCTCCTCAGTGCGACGATACTTTTTCTCTTTTGGTGGATCTATCTGGATAACTTTTATCTTTCGGACTTACTATAAGTTCACTGATTTGCTCACTATCTGGCGTGGTTCCTAGGGTTGCATTAGCCGATTTTACCTTTAGGAGGTGGAGTGAGTTGAAGGACCAACTGCTCTTCTTGAAATTGGAACTTTAGGCATATTAGAAGCATCTTTATTTATGGAACGATCTATAGTTTTTTCTTCATTTTTCTCGTCTTTTTCTTTCCAGCTATTGTTCTTTTTGCCTGGTGAAGGACTAGTCATTTTTCCTCTACTGTTATTGCTCAGTTTCTTCTCCTGACTCATTGATCTTTTCAATTTGATATCTTGTTCTGCTTCAACTTTTTTCTTGTTCATGAATTATTGGTATGACTCTGTCTTTTTCAAATCTTTAGTAACTGGAGCTAGGGGAAGCGTCGCTTGTTTCGAGACATTTTGCTAAGTGGTAAGTGGCAGGTTTTAAATTTTCATATTGAGCTTTTCTGGCTAGTAATCAAACAAATAGTTGTGAGAGGAATTTTCTTCTATTTTCTCAGCATGTATCTTTTTATCTGAGTGAGGTAAGGGAAAAGACTCCTACTTTTCTATTTCTTGAATGGTTAATGAATTTTTTGCGACAGGGGCTAAAGAAGCAAGAGGATGAATGATGAATTCCTGAGTAGGTCCATTTGGCAAGTTTTAGTAAGATCCCAACTCTTTGAAGCAAACATTTTCATAAGGTTTGATCAAAAGATCAGATATTTTGTTCCATGTAACAGTCTTAGCTTTAATCGCTCCAATTATATTCTCATCAGTGGGCTGGATTCCTGAATATATCTTCAATATTCTCATGAAATGTCCGAAGTAGGCCTTTCTTTTGGCCTGAGCAAGAAAGTTCTGCTCAGGAAAAAGCCTTAGTACCCTATTCACAGTCAAATCTATTATGTCCAGATCACAAAACAAGTGCCTCTTATATTCTTCATAGATTTTTCTTTCACTAATGAACACATGATAAAACGATTTTTCGATTAGCATATGCAGAATGTTGCAAGTTTAGTGCTTGAAAAGAAGAGAAATGAGGCTCCCGAAAAATTTCGTTTCACAAATTTACTTCAAAATGCGATAGCTTGAGATTGATATGCAGTGGCATAGTACTTACAATAGTTTGTAGTGATAAACGTCCATTTTCGGTGTTGCCATGATACGATCCATACCCCATCCGAAAAAGTTGACCAACTCATTAATCATAGGCTCAGTTTCCAGCTTTTAGGCTTTCTTTTTGGCTGTTTCAGTATTCCCCATTTACTAGGAATGGAAAGAGGAAAAAGAATAATAGTTAATAAGAGAAATGAAGAAGCTGAAAGCTGAAAAAGATATTTAGGTTCCTTCCTTGATGAGTCCGACCATAACACTAATAGAGTAGTGACCTGTGATTTCTTCCACCATTTGCTTGCCATCAAGAATCAGATAGTACTTATCTACAGTTTAGATCAAGACAGAGACCAAATTTTACACGATGGAAGCACTATCCAAACCTTTCCTTCTTGACTCCTCTTCAATTTGCTTAAAAATCAGTTTGATCACATCAATCTTCATTGCGAGCTTATCAGGTTGAGAAGTTGCTGACTTGTTTATATCAAGGTTCAAAAAGAGCTGAATCGTATTTGAAATAGCCATATGCTAAGCATGCCTCACCAAATTTTGGAATATCCTCGGCTTACTGTAGACTCTTTCGATCGTTTATTTGTACCGATTATTGAGCAGACATAAATTAGTCCTGAAAAAGTAGCCAGCGAGGAGAGGCAGAATCTAGGCTTGATCTAGTATTGAGAAAAGCAGATCAAAGTTGAGCAGCTATTTAAACTCCCCCTCCTTGAAAAAGCCATTGAGTATGCAAGTGGTTTCCGTTTCGATCAACTAAATGACTTGGAGTGGCAACTTGTATTTTCTGTCGTTGGAGTCAGTGGGCTGCGGAGCTACTGTGAGATAGCAGACTGCCTCTGAAATAAGCCAAGAGTTATTCGTGATGTAATCCAGTAGTTTGGGATTGTAAGATTTGATCTCCTGGAAGAACTCAGGAATGGCCAGGAGTTGGTGCAGTTTAGGTTTGTTTTAGAGCAGAGCCTCGATCTGCTTGGAAGCTGACTTCCCGTACCACGTTGCCATCGATATTTTAGAAATATTATACCACAATCATCCTAAATCAATTAGTTATGCTGATTCTTCATCAAAAAATGAATAGTCATCAAAATTTGTCACTTAAATTAAAATCACACTCAACCTGGAAAGTAGAGAATGCCTTCATTGTTGTAACGGACTAAGGCTTCTTTCACCTGGGTTACTTATTTTTGACAAACGAACAGATAGTCCTTTAGCTTTTGGATTGATTCGAAATTCTATTTTACGTTCGACTAGAGTACTCTTTGAACAGAGAGGCTTTCTAAGATGTCTTCTAGTTGAATTCTTAAGGAGTTGTAGGCTGAAGAATGTTTTTGTTTGACTTACTACAGCTTGTTAGTGATCTTAAATCTGCATTTATGTAAAATTACTGCTATTTAAGGGCGTCTTGTCTGAATTCTTCAATCTTTTAGAAGCAAATCTCAACATTTCTTCGAGCTTAGCTGTCGCTTAATTCATAATTGTTCCATAAACTTACATCCTTTGCAGCTTCTTTCTAATAAAATCTAGAGCTCAAATGCTTAGAAAAAGTAGGCATACTCGAATTTCGATTTTCCTTCTTTATACTCTAAATACTTTTCTGCAGCTTGGATATCTCTTATTTCAACTTTCATCAACTAATTAATACCTCAGCTCTCAATAACTCTCTTTATTTGATTTCTTCTCGAGTAAAATGACTCAACTATTCCCGAATATACAGCACTTGAGTAATCAAAGTATTGATTTATCTGTAAAAGGTTTCCTGGACCAGTTTGTTGATGTAAGAAATCAGCACCTAAGTGACTTCTTAGACCAGATTGGCAAGTTCCTAATTAGCCAGATTTTCGCGATTTATTCTGGTGTAAGTATCGACGAAGTCAGGCTCTTTCTATAGCTAAAGGATGAAGTCTAGAGATTTGTAGCCTTTGTCGATCAGTTTCAAAGAATGGCCAGAGTTTATGTTGGTCTCTATTCCGCTGAACTAACTTTACTCCTAACAATATTAATTTATCATTCCGATTATAATCTACCGGCTCGACAGTTTGAAAATACCCTATAATTTCCTTCCTAACCCTTGGCCTTCAAAAAGATACAACGAAGTAAAGCAAAAAGTTGTTGAAAAATGTTATCTGATGAGCATAAATAATAGATATGTAATGAATGATATTAGACTAGGATCAAGTACAATTCAGCTGTTGACCATACTTTAATCTAGTAGCTTCTATTTGAATTTATCTACCATCTCCTCGAAATTCAACCCCTCTTGCTCCAGATACTTTTTGTAGGCAAGGATCGAATTTTTGACCTTTTTCAAAATCGCACAGCACCCGAGACAACGGTTCTCTTCACTGAACAGCTACTTCTAGATCTTCTACTACAAACACTTGACCTGGCTGTACTAAATCGAGGCATAAGTACCCTCAGAGTGAACAGATGTTCCTTCTACTCGATAAGGTTAGTCAGCACATCGTATGAAACGTTGTTGGTTATACTTTTCCTCTGCTCCTTCTTGCCACTCGAGTGCTGATGGCTTATGATTTCCTCGTAGATCTTTATCTTCCGCTCACTGTTGATTTCGTCGGTCTTCTTCCTGATTTCTTCGATGAGCTCGCTATTCTCGTTCTTCAAGCTAGCAAAGTCGGTCTTGTTTTTGGCGATGACCCTCTAGAGTTCCTCAATTTTATTGCTCAATCTACTTATTTTGAATCTTACATCACATTTTTTTATTGCAGGTCCTCGATTATTTTCTACTTCAACTTCATCCCTTTCTCTCTATATAGCACTTGGCGTACTTCTTTTATAGTTCGAAGACCCTGCCCTTCAATTTTTTGTACTACTCGACTACCTTTCGGACCCGGGCTGATGTTTTGTAACTACATTATCTTTCAACTTCTGCCAAATACTAGTTTAGGGACTACTAATTGTCTTTGTTGGTCCTGGAAGTCAGGGCAGCCTTGCGCTGTATCGGCTTGCCCCTGCTCTGGTGCGAAATCCCCGAAAGGTTGATGCTGCTCAGTTCCTCAATCACCACGCTATCCCTCGTGGTAAACACGTCCCACTCCGACAAATCCTTGACCTTGGGCTGCGCTGATATCTTCTACAGCAAATCGTTGGCCGTGGAGATGGTCTGGGCTTACTGGATATGGAGCTGGGAGGAGGCGATTTTGATATACTGGGAGCAGATGGTGCGCTGGATTTAGAACTGGGACAGCAGGTCCTAGCGGGACAGTTAGGGGTACAGCTGGCACTATTGGAACATTCAAGTTCTAGTAGCAGGTTATGAATTATTAATATAGTTTTTATTGCAGTGATAAACGGGCTAGCAACCTTGTAATACGGCAGCTGCTACTGCCAGAACTGCTGCAGACGTATCCTCAAGTCTAAATTATCAATTGGTTGCGGAAGGGTGAAAATGATGGAGGGGTGTGGAAAAGAAAGGTGGATGTATTTGATTGAATAACCGTAACTGAATAATGAAAGTAGGTAGGTTATTATCTTACAACTCTACGTAAAATGGCTGTAGATGGTCAATCCTATATAAATAAGATATGATTCTCCTCGAATCAGCAATTTAATACATCCATCATTCAAAATCAGCTCATCAATATTATTAATATTATTTGGTAAT